>Ga0116228_10001027_pt1 | contig 22700 bp, 20 predicted proteins | sample S1TSphfallax_2_FD_89694 | JGI IMG/M metagenome (GOLD analysis project Ga0116228, IMG submission 89694) | Host-associated microbial communities from peat moss isolated from Minnesota, USA - S1T2_Fc - Sphagnum fallax MG | ecosystem: Host-associated > Plants > Peat moss > Unclassified | place...
CTCCGGGAGTGTCACGGCGAGCACGACGGTGACGCTGGTCATCACGTCGACCGCGAAGCCCTCCTTCACGCTCGCGCCCGCATCCGGCACGCTGCAACTCGCACAGAACACCGGCGGTACCGATGCGATTACGGTCACACCGGTGAACGGCTTCACCGGGACGGTGAGCCTTGCCGTGACGGGAGCTCCGACCGGAGTCTCGACGGCCTTCGTCGGTAACACGCTGGTGGTGTTCGCCGCACCGAGCACCGCGGTGGGCAGCTATCCGCTGACCGTCACCGGTACTTCCGGCAGCGTCACCGCGAAGACCAGCGTGACGCTGGTCATCACCGCCGCACCGGCGTTCAGTTTGTCCGCCTCGCCCACTTCGCTCACGCTGCTGCCCCTGGGCAGCGCGAGCGACGCCATCACGGTGGTCGGCGCCAACGGCTTCAACGGTGTCGTGACCTTCAGTGTTTCCGGTCTTCCGTCCGGCGTTTCGGGCGCGTTCGGCTCGGCGAGTTCCTCCAGCTCGACCGCGCTCACGTTGTCGGCGTCTCTCTTGCCGTTGCCCGGTCGCTATACCGTGACGATCAGCGGCACGGCAGGCGGCACGACGAAGTCGACCACGATCACGCTAGTGGTGCTGTGAGCAAACGCAGCCCGTGGCTGATGCCACGGGCTGCGTGCTGCGCGAGCCGCGCGACGCAACGTGAACGTAACTCAGAGAAAGAATCCCCCCTTTCCAGCCCCTCAAAATCAGTTGCATTTGACTTAAATGTCGCAAATTCGCCACGGCGGGCGCCGCTGCTAGAATCTTCATCGCTGGAGACAGCGGGCCGCGCAAATTCAGTTGACGCGCCCTGTATGAAACATGATTGAATAGCGCTTCTTTCGAGGTACTCCGCGGTGTGTGCGGAGCTTTGCAAGCCTTCGGGCATCGACCATGACACTCTCGCAAATACTTACAATCGTCAAAGCGCGATGGACTTTCGCGGTTTACATATTTCTCTTCGTGGTGGGATCGGCCGCGATCGTCACGCTGTGCCTGCCTCGCGAGTATTCGGCCTCGGCGTCGGTGGTGGTGGACGTCAAGACCGACCCGCTGTCGACGTCGATCTTTTCGGAAGAGACCAATCTTGGCTACCTCGGAACCCAGGTCGAGATCGCTGGTAGCGAGCGCGTGGCGCTGCGTGCCTTGCAGGCGGTGGGCCTGGATGAGATGCCCAAGTTCCAGCAGAAGTGGCGCGCCGCCACGGATGGTAAGGGCGATTACGACGCCTGGCTTGCCCGGTGGATGCTGAAGCGGGTGACCGTGAAGCCGGTGCCCTTGAGCAACGTGATCGACATCTCGGTAAGGTGGCCCGACGCGAAGATGGCGGCCACGCTGGCCAATGCTTTCGCCCAGGCGTACATCGACGTGAATGTGGCCTTGAAGGTGCAGATGGGGAAGGAGTACGCCGCTCGCTTCGATGAACGCGCCCGGGTGCTGCGCGCGGATCTTGAAGCCAAGCAAAAGGCATTGTCCGATTTCGAGCAGAAGTCGGGCATCGTCGCCACCGACGAAAAAATGGATGTCGAGCAGTCCCGCCTCAATGAACTCTCAACCGAGCTGGTGTCGATCCAGGCCAAGCGCCAGGAAAGCCAGTCGTTGCAGCGGCAATCGGGTCGCGACGGCGAATCGATCGCCGAAGTGCTGCAAAATCCGCTCGTGACGTCCCTCAAGACCGACCTGTCCAAGGCGGAAGCGCGTATGAAAGATCTCGAGACCAGCCTCGGCGTCAACCACCCGGCGTACCTCAGCGCCGAGGCTGAGGTCAAGAGTCTGCGAGAGCGTCTCGATAACGAGAGCGAGAAGATCATTTCGTCTTTCAGCAGCACGACCCAGGTCAACCAGCAGCGGGAGGCCGCCATCCGCGAGGCGCTCGACGTCCAGCGAAGTCGAATCCTCGATCTCAAACACCTGAAGGACCAGGCCGCGGTGCTGCAAAACGACGTGGCGACCGCCCAGCGCAATCTGGATACCGTGAGCCAGCGGCTCGCCCAGAGCAATCTCGAGGGCGCCACCGATCAGACCAACATCGGTCTGCTGACTTCCGCCGCCGAACCGTCATCGATTTCCTCGCCCAAATATTGGATCATCCTGGGTGTGGCCGTCTGCGCGGGACTGTTTCTGGGCGTCATCGGCGCTTTGTTGCGGGAACTCTCGGACCAGCGCGTGCGCAGCGACGACGTCCTGCAGGACATTCTCGGCGTACCTAATTACGGCACTATCGTCGGCATCACCTATCCAGCTCGCGACGATGCCGCTGCAGCGATTGCACGGCTCGAGTCGCCCGCGATTTAGCGCGGACCAGCCGCTTGCAGGAACCACGCATGACCATGACCGCTGTACGTTCCCGTGAATCTTCGCCTCTGACTGACGAAATTCCGCAAGAAGTCAACCGCTCGATCGCCGCCATGCTGATCGATCTCGGCCGCCTCACACCGGCAGAGGCCGCGGAGATTCAACGGGTCGCCGGCGAACGGGGTCTCACGTTCGGCGAGGCCGCCGTGATACTGAATTATTTGCAGCCGGAGGATATCCGCACGGCATTGGCGCAGCAGTACAACTACGCGCTCATCCCGCGGGGCGGCCCGAACGGCGTCGCGGACGAAGTCATCGCCGCCTACAGTCCGTCGAACGGGGGCGTCGAGTCGTTGCGCGCGCTGCGCAGTCAGATCATGTTCGGCTGGCTTCAGGAAGCCGAGCGCCACGTGTTGGCCGTCGTCAGCACGGAGCGTGGCGAGGGACGCAGCTGGCTGGCGGCGAATTTGGCCACGCTGTTCGCCCAGGCAGGATTTCGCACACTGCTCATCGACGCGGACTTGCGGCGTCCGCGCCAGCATGAACTGTTCAACCTCGACAACTCCCTCGGCCTGTCGGCGATCCTTGCCGGACGAGCTGGAAGCGAGGCCGTCCACCGCGTGCACGAGCAATTGCGGCTGTTCGTGATCCCGGGCGGCGAACCGCCGCCAAACCCCCAGGAGTTGCTGTCGCGCCCGGTGTTCGCAGCGATCCTCGATCAATACTCGCATCAGTTCGACCTCGTGTTGATCGACACGCCGGCGATCGGGGAATCGGCGGACGCGCAGATCATCAGTGCCCACGCCGGGTCCGCGCTGATGCTGGTCCGGCGTCACCACACCCGGCAGTCGGCGCTGCAGGCGGCGATGACGTCCCTCAGCCAAGCCCGCGTCGCGGTCATGGGCAGTGTGGTCAGTGAGCGCTGACGCTTCCCGTCGCTGCTTGCGACGAACGTGATGAAACCCATTGCCGGCAAGATTGCCGCGAGTAGCGTCATCCTCCTCACCGAGGCGGTGACGCGTCTGGTCGCGGTGGCGGCGATCTCGTTCTGGATCGCGCGTCAGTTCGGGCCGTCGTTATTCGGGGTCTTGAATTTTGCGTCGGCGATGACCGCCATTCTCTTAGGGCTCGCCGACATGGGCTTGGAAGTGCCCGTCATACTGCGGCTCTCGACGGCGGCGGAGCCCGGCAGGCTCATGGGTACAATGCTCACCATCCGCAGCGCATCGGCCCTCGCCGCGTTCATGATCGCGACGGCATTGTGCTTCGGCTTCGCACATACCAAACCGGATGCGCTGGTCCCCACCGTGATCGTCAGCCTGTGCTTGCTGGCGGCAATTCCCAACGGGCTCGACGACTGGTTCAAGGCGCGCACGTCGGCCGCCGCACCCGCAGCCGCACGGACCGCGGCGACACTCCTGTCATCAGCGGCTAAGGGCGGGTGTCTCCTGTTGGGACTCGGCGTCATCGCGCTCGCCTGGAGCATCGTTCTCGAGACGGTGCTGGTATCGATCGGTTTGTGGTGCGCCTTCCAGTGGTACGCACGCCGGTCGGCGCGCGACCGACTGTCGTTTGACCGGTCGCTGGTGCGACCCTTGCTCCGGGAGAGCCGGCCCTACCTCTACAGCGGGGTGGCGATTCTCCTCTACATGAAGGTCGACCTTGTCATGCTCGGATATCTGTCGACCAACCTGCAGACGGGTATTTACGGTTTGGCGCAGAAGATCTCCGAGGTGCTGTACGTCGTCCCGGTGGTGCTGATCGCCTCCGCCTTCCCCTCATTGGTGCAGCGGTTTCAGATCAGCGCAGGCGCGGATCTTCAGTCCGAACAGATGATCTTCGATCTCGCCGTCGGCGGTTCGATGGTCGCGGTGGTCTGCGGCAACCTCATGGCGCGGCCGCTCATACTCGCCGTGTTCGGGCCGACCTATGAGCCTTCGATCCACATCTTCCATCTGCACAGTTGGAGTTGCATCGCGATCGGGATGAACGAAGCGAGAAGCCGGTGGATGGCGGCGCTGTCTTTGCAGCACTATGCGCCGATCGTCACCACCTTGGGACTCGCAATCAATGTGGCGATGAACCTTGCGCTCATCCCCTGGCTTGGTGCGACGGGGGCGGCGATCACGACCGTCGTGTCCTATTTCATCTCCGGCTATATCTCCTCGTTCATCTTCAAGCCCCTCAACGGGCTCGGGTGGTCGCAAACGCGTGCGCTCTGGCCGTGGGGAAGATTGTGGGACGCGGTGCGCCACTGGCAGTTCGAACGCCAATTCGCATGATGCCGAGTACCAGTCCCAGCTTTTCGATCGCCACTCCCACCCGTAATTCACTGGCGAAGCTGCGCCGCTGTGTCGGCTCGGTCCGCGGCCAGACGGCGGTGTCTTACGAGCACCTGATTCACGATGCCTGTTCGAGCGACGGCACGCCGGAATGGCTCGCGCAGCAAACCCAAGTTCGGGCGGTGAGCGAACCGGACGGGGGGATGTACGACGCAATCAACAGGGCATGGTCGCGGGCTCGCGGCGAGTATCTGTCCTGGCTTAATTCCGACGAACAGTACCTGCCCGGCACGCTAGCCTGGGTTGAGCGCTACTTCGCGGCCCATCCGGAAGTGGACGCGCTGTTCGGCGACTACATCGTGACCGGCGATGACGGCCGCCCCATCGCATTGCGGCGAGAGATTCCGCTGCGGGCTGTCTACGTCAAGAACACGTTTCTCAACGCCGTGTCCTGTACGGTGTTTTTCCGGCGCCGCCTGTTCGATCGGGGCCAGCTGAGACTCGATGCGCGTTACCGTTATGCGGCGGATCAGGACCTATTTTTGCGGCTTTTGAAGCAGGGCGCCGTGATCCGCCACGTGCCGGAATATCTGGCGATTTTCGGCATCGACGGCAACAATCTCTCCAACCACGAACGGATGCAGGTCGAGTCGGTTGCCATCGGCCGGTCGCACGGCGCCCTTGGCTTTCGCCCGTTACGCCATGTGCTGCTGGCGGCACGTCGCGTCGAGCGGCTTCTCAAGGGAGCCTATCGACCTGCGCCGATTCGCTATCGTTTCGCCACAAACGAAATCCCCGATTACGTCGAATTCGAGTCCCGCAATCGCGGCGGGCGGTATCGCTTGTCGGATGGGGTTGCACATGCCGCGCGGCGCTGACGCCGCATCGGACGCCGTCTTGGGCAACCTGCCGCGGAAGCCGGCGGACGCCGCCCCGCGGCCCCGGCGAGCCGGCGCTCACCGACGTACCGGCCGCCGGCCCATGCCCTTTACCGGCTACCTCGTCCATGGATCGTTCGCTCTGGGACTGGCGCTGGCGCTGGCGCGCCCGATCCTCGGCTGGGTTCCCGAAAGCGGCGCGCTCAAACATCTCGCGCTGATGGGTTTCATACTGTCGCTCTCGGTGCACGCGATTGGTATGGCGGCGGCGAACGACCGGCGGATCTACACCCGAGGCATGTGGCGAGCGCTCTGGCCCTTCCTGTTGTTGGGCCTGTTCGCGACGGTGGGATCGCTGTACGCCCGGATTGCGCTGTCCCAGGAGGACACGTTCCTGACGCTTGGACTGTATTTGTCGGCCCTGCCGCTGTTTTTTTTGTGGGGGCGGGATGAACGCAACGGCACGGCGGTGGTCAAGCCGCTGATGGTGGTCTGGTTGCTCATCAGCTTGGCCGCCATCGTTGGCAGCGTCGTGCAGCGCGAGCGTGAGAATCCGCTGCACGAGAGCGAATTCCTCGTGCTGCCGATCTTTCTCTATTGGTATCTCGTGTCGAGCACACGGATCGGACGGGCGGCATCGGTCGTGATGCTGATCGTCGCCTCGGTGCTCACCGGCAAGATCACCGGCTACGTGATCGGTCTATGCGCCATTCTGACCCTGGTCGGGATGTACGTCTGGCAGAACACTTCGACCCGGCATCGCTCGCTGATTCTCGCGCTCAGCGCCATCGGCATCCTGGCAGCGGCCGGCGCGTCCGTGGGCGCGTATTTTCATTTCCGCGATCACATGCCGAGCGGGAACGCGCGCGTCCGGCTGCACCAATACCGAATCGTCTACCAGGAGTTTCTCGATTCGCCGATCTGGGGTGCGGCGTATGCCGGCCCGTCGGGCGTCACGTTCGTGGAGGCGGGAGTGCCGCTCAACATCCCGACGCACAGCGACGTGCTCGACGTGCTGCGCGAGGGCGGTGTGCTCGGCTGTTGCCTCTGGCTCACGGGCGTGATCCGCTCGGTGACGACGCTCGCCACACGCATGGCACGCAACCGGGACGCCCAGGCTTACCTCGCGGTCATGTTGTTCTCGCTGCTCGCCACCGTGTTCTCCTATAGCTTCAATCCCCTGTTGTTGAAGCCACCGCAGGCCTTCGTGATCTGGGGAATGTTGGGGATCGCGCTGTCGGTGGCCACGGACCGGCGCCCAGGGCAGCTGAATGGCGCCTGACGGGATGATCGGCGCGCGCTGGCTGGCCGTCTTGCTCCTATCCCTCCAGGGGACGGCGGTGCTCGCGCAGGCGGTCACCGCTGACGATTTCCGGCAGTCTCATTTCCGCGGCTTCAATTTCGCCGAAGTGAAGGACGGTGTGCCGCACATTGCCAATCTCGATGCCCTGCAGGACACCGGAGCGAATCTGGGCCGGGTGTTCTTCGGTATCTCACGCTGCGCGATCTGTTTTTCCTATGCGATTGATGCCGACGACCTCAAGACGCTCGACGCCTTGGTGGCGGAGGTGAATAAGCGCTCGATCCACCTGGTCGTCGTACTGACGCTGGGCGGCGACGAACGCGGTCTCCTGTGGCGGTCCACAACGCTGCAAGATTCGTTTGTCGAGATCTGGCGGCAGATCGCCTCGCGATACAAGGGCGTCGTCACCATTGCCGGCTTTGATCTGCTCAACGAGCCGGTGCCTCCGGGCAAGACCTATGATGACCGGCAGGCGACGTGGCTACAGTACGCAGAGCGGCTCGGCACCGCCATCAGGGCGGTCGACGCCAAACGCGTGTTGATCCTCGAATCCGCGCCCGACGCCATGCCGCCGACCTTCGCGAACTTGCGGCCGTTGCGATTGAACAACGTGGTGTACAGCGTGCACTCCTACTTTCCGATGGAGCTCACCCATCAGGGCGTGATGAAGCCCTATGAGGACGCGGTCGTTTACGCAGCGTCAGCGGATGGCGTCCATGGTCGGCGGGAGTTATACGGCTATCTCGACCAGGTAGCAGCGTTTGCGAAGCGCTACGACGTGCCCATCCTCGTCGGAGAATTCAGCTGCGTTCGCTGGGCTCCGCAACACAGCGCGGAGCGGTATATCGCCGATTCGCTCGATTTTTTCGAGAGCCACGGCTGGTCTTGGGCATACCACGAGTATCGCCGCTGGCCCGGGTGGGATGCGGAGATGCGTCCCGGCACGCCGGAGGAGACCGAGCGTTCGATCCGCGCGCCCGTGATAACGATTCTGCTCGACCGGCTGAAGGCGCCGCACTGACTTAAAGGCGTCGCTCATGCGCATCCTGTTCGTTCACGCCGGCGCGGAACTCTACGGCGCCGACCGGATTCTGCTCGAACTGGCCGGCGGCCTGATCGACCGCGGGCACGCCGCCATCGTCGTGCTGCCGGGGCCGGGTCCCCTGGTCGAGCCGCTGGAGCGGGCAGGAGCCGAGGTTCACCTTCGTTCCCTCGGCGTTTTGCGCCGCAAATATTTCTCGATCGGCGGCCTTCTCGGGAGGTGCCGCCGGATCCTGGCGGCGACCTTCTGGCTCACCCGTTTAATCCGGACTGAGAAGGTCGATCTCGTCCACACCAACACGAGCGTCGTGTTCCCAGGGGCGTTCGCCGCGCTGCTGGCGCGCCGCCCGCACGTTTGGCACATCCACGAGATCACCACCCGACCGGTGGCGGTGCGACGAATGTTGAGCTTTCTCGTTCCGCGGCTGTCGGCCTGCGTGGTGTGCGTATCGAGGTCGGTCGAGGAGAATCTGCTCGCGGGATCGGCCCGCTTTCGGCACAAATTCTCCGTCATCTACAACGGCATTTCCCCGCTCGAGGTTCGGCCCGATGCACGAGGCCGGGTGCGGGCGGAGTTCGGCGTCCCCGACGACGCGGTGCTGGTCGGCATGGTAGGGCGCGTCAACCGGTGGAAGGGGCAGGGGGCGCTGGTGGAAGCGGCGCGACTCTTGGTCGAACGTGGAGCGACCGCCCGATACCTCATGGTGGGCGGCACGTTCGCCGGCGAGGAATCAAGAATGCATGAGCTGCAACGCAAGGTGTCCGAATCAGGGCTGGAGTCGATAATAACCGTGCGCGACTTTCGCGCGGACGTCGCCGATTTGCTCGCGGCCATGGACGTCTTCGTGCTGCCTTCGACCGAACCCGATCCTTTTCCCACGGTGGTGTTGGAGGCGATGGGCGCCGGCCTTCCGGTGGTCGCGTTTCCCCACGGCGGCGTGCGCGAGATGATCGACGATGGCCTATCGGGGGTGCTCGCGACCGCGGTGGAACCCAAGGCGCTCGCCGCTGCGATCGACTCCTACCTCACTGATCCGGCGCGACGGCTGGCGGCCGGCCGCGCGGCGAGACAGCGGGTGGCGACCGCCTTCTCGCGCAACCGCTGCCTCGACCACTTCGAGGCTCTGTATCGGAGGCTCACCCGGCAGGTTTGACTTGTAGATCGTTGTCGCCGCGAGTGCGACCTCACTCCGTGCCTATGGTGGCTGCGGGCGCCGGCGCGGGCGCGGAACGCCGTTGATCGGCGGGCAGCCAGGTCTCGAGCAGCGTTTCGTATTGCTTCAGGACACGGTCCCAGGTGAATTCACTCTCGAAGCGCGCGATGCTCGCGGCGCGCATGGCAGCCTGCAGCGGAGGATCATCGATGACCTGGTTCAGGACGGAACAGAGCGTATCCAGATCGGCGAAATAGCGGGCGCCGTCGCCGGCGACCCAGCGGTTGTATTCGTTGTCGTGGGCGATCACGGCGTTTCCGGCGCCCAGCGCCTCGACTAGCGACGGATTGGTACCGCCGACTTGATGACCGTGAATATAGGCGAGGCTGTGATACCGCAGCGCCTCGATAACCGGTTTTTCATAAATCGGGCCGACAAAACTTACCTCGGCACCGGCCGCCGCCTGAACGGCGACGTGATAGTCATACGTGAGATCGTACTTTCCGAGCACGACCAGCCGGACCCCGCGCGGCCTCGAGGAAAACGCCCGGATGATCTCCAACACAGAATTTTCAGGTTCCGCGCGCGCGATCAGGGTGAGATATCGGCGTGGCTCGAGGCCGAGGCGGCGTACCGCGGCCTCGTCCCGTCCGAGCAACCGCTGCGCGCCGTAAGCAATGGTGGAAATCTTCCCGCTGGAGACCCGCGTTTGCAGATGCTGAGCGATCCGTGGATGGTCGGCGACGAGATGGTCGCCCAACCAACAACCGGCCCAGTCATTGAGCCAGAGCCACAGCTTCGCCCCGCGGCTCCACTTGGCGCGGCGCCACTCGACGCCATCCATGTTGATGATGTTGCGCACCCTTTTCAGTCGCAGCCACGAACAAAAGAGCGCCGTGTTGTAGCCCAGCGTGAGGCACAGGTCTTGGGTGGCGGCCGCATGTCGGATCGAGCGCCAGTCGAACAACATCGTGCCCTTGGAACCGGTATCGGCTATCGGAATGACGACGCGCTCAATGCCCTTCCACGTATCCTGACGCGTTGGGCCGATGCCATCTTCCTGACAATAAACAATCACGCGCCAGCCGCGCTTCACAAGGAACTGTGCAAGATTCTCCGTGAAAGTTTCGAAGCCGCCGTGGGCCGCCGGCACACCGCGGGTGCCGAGGATTCGTAAAGTTGGATTTGCATCCATGTCGATCTGCTAATTCCCGCAACTCGCTCGGCAAAACGCGTCGTCCGATGAATCGTGGCCTGGTGGGCGTCACCGATTCGTCTTGCGACACTGCATTGCATTTGGCTGCTCATCTTTAACATATGCAGCAATCACATTCATTTCACATGGTTTGTTCAAGCAATCATGAACAATGCTACGTGCGTCACAACGTGAGTCTTACATTCTTATAAGGTACGGAGTTCGCTTGCGCAACAATGCCCACACAACTTTTGACTGGCAGCAAACGCAGACGCGACCGATTTAACGGAATGAAAGAGGAGCGATGGCAACCGTCGCGTCGTCATGCCGCACGGCGGGGGATTTGTCTGCGCCCGGAGCGGATACCGCAGTGGCGACCGCGGCGGCGACCGGAATTTCGGCGGGCCGCATCTGAACCTTGATGACCTTCGAGGGCAGGGTAACCACCATGGCCTCGTCCGGCACGTCGCACGTGACAAAGGCCGCGGGCCCCAATTTCACCCGATTACCGATGCGAATGGGGCCGAGCGCCATCGCCTTCATGCCGAACACGACATCGTCGCCGACGACCGGATATCCGCGCCCGCCGCCGATGTCGTCCGCCGACCCAACGCCGCCGCCGGTGCCGCCTTGGCCGTAGACGGAAAGCCGGGCGCCGAATTTCCCGAACAGAATGATGCCGAAGGCATGATTGACGAGACAGCAGGGACCGATCGAGGTCGTCGGCGGGATTTCGGCGCCGGTCATGTACAGACAGAAGGTGAACAGCAGGCGCGCCAGGTTGTGCCACCCGCGTACATACAGGTGGCGATAAAGCCGATAGAAAAACAATACTTGGTAGTTCGGCTGAAAAAACCAGTAAGCCCGCTTCAACCGAGTGCCGCCACCGTACCACTCGCAGAGCCGGTTGAAATCGGAGCGTATGAGGAAACGCGTTCTCGACCAGGTCAGTCCTTCTTCGCCGCTAGTTTCGAATTCGCTCATCGATCTTCCTAGAATCGCGACAGCGAGTCGCGCAACAATTGACATAAGCACGGATGGTGCTAGTGTGCCGCGCCAATTCTATCGCACCGACGGCGCGTGAATCACCACACGATTCAATCTCGTTCGCGATTTTTCAGTAACATTCCGCCTGCGTCGGCGTTCGTCGTCGCGTTGAATCCAGGGAGATCGAAACAATGTCCATACGCCAGACCGTCCATGCGGTCTTCAAGGAAGTAGCCCAGGCCCAAGGCCGGGTTCTCGCGCCTCTGACCGACGAGTTGCGGCTCATGAACTGCGGTCTGGACTCGCTCAGCTTCGCGATCGTGGTCGCGACTTTGGAGGATAAGCTCGGTGCGGATCCATTCAGTTCCGCGAATGCGGTGGAATTTCCTGAAACACTCGGCGATCTGATCCACCTGTACAGCCGGACCACGGTCTGAAATCGCCGTCGACTTAGATCACGCGGCGCGCGACTTCCGCCGTCAGCGCGGCGGCATTCCTGCCGATCATCATCGTAATGTGATTTCCAGGCACCTGCACCCATTCGATCTGCGGCAAATAATTCGACCAGTACAGCCGCGGCGAGCAGGTGATCGGGTTCACGCCCTTCGCCAGAAAGAACGTCACCTGTCCGTCGTAGCGCGCCGGCTGGTACCGCCCCCACATACGCAGACTGTGAAATCGGGTTTCGCCGTCGAGCGGCGTGAGGTCACCGCGCCAGTACGGCGTGTAGTGTGGGTATTCGGGACCACTCGGATCGCGAAAGCGGAATTCATAGCGCGTGCCACGGCGCGGTGGAATGATGTTGGGCCGGTTGCGCGGCGCGCGCTCGGCAGCGGGCACCGCCGCCGATACCTTACGCCGCAAAAGCCGCTTACTCACGCTATTGATAAATTCCGGCACCATATAGCGGAGCCAGACATCGAAAGGCCAATAATGATCGGTGAGCCCGGTGTCGAGCAGCCCGAGAAAGCCGACCTGCTCGCCGGCTTCGCGCAATTGGCGCGCCGCTTCGAGGGTATTGCAGCCGCCCGACGAGTAGCCGATGAGGCGGTAGGGCCCGTGCGGCTGGATGCGACGGATGATGGCGACGGCCCGCTCCGCCTCTTCGCCAACGGACTGCGAATACGCTGATTGGCGATTCATGCCCGCCAGCGGGATTCCATAAACCGGACCGGGATAGACGAGCTGGCGCACGAAATCGGTGTATTCCATGAGCAGCCCAGTACCGCCGGCAAACAGGAACAGCGGCGGCGTACTGGTATCGCCGGGTCGTAGCGGCACGACCGTTTGCGGCCGCCACGCGCTACCATCGTAGAGTTTCGCCGCCATGCGCCGGATGGTCGGTGCCTCGACGAACAAGTTGACCGGGATATCCAGGCCGTTGTTGAACCACAGCTCGCGGACGATATCGATCGCACGATTGACGTTGATGCCGAGCTTCCAGTACTCAGCGTCGGGATCCGCAACTCTGCCGCGAATGCCGACAGCCCACGCGAACGCCATGAATTCCTCGGCCGCAGCCAGTGACGCGAAGCTTGGCGCCGCTTGCTGCCGCACCACGACGGGGTCGCCCGTATCGAGCGATGTCGAGGTATCTCCGGGAGCGCGATCTTCGATGAGCAAAGGAGTAGAGATGATCGTGGTACCCGATTGAGGGCCGGTGGCCTGAACGTGAAGGAAACTTGATTGCCATCACGCGTGCGCACGACAGTTCCAATAACTATAACGTAGAGTTCGCTTTTGACGCCACTGGTCGAACAGATCTCAGATCGTTTGCCTTGTCGTCCCTGCCAAGCAAAGTCGCCCGACTTCCGTTACGAGTCGCTGTGCGCAATATGTCAAAAGTTGACGCCGTGAATCGAGATCACCCTGCTTCGCTACTTGAGGTAGTGTCGGAACGACGCGCATACCGCACTCTGTATTGCACTCTTGAACTGTCGCTTGCGCAGCGTCCGCGGGCGGTGATTGGACTTGATCTCGGCAACCGGCTTTTCCAAAAACGGCAACGGCACGTGATAGCTCCCGTGCGTGCGAGCTTCACCACCGTACCCCAAGAAAAATTTTTCGTAGGAAAAATAGAGTTCCCGGCCGCGGCTGAGCTGCCGCGTTTCGTGAAAGCCGACGAGGCGAGAAATCCCGGTGGCCTCCGCGACCCCACTCAGAGCCGCCATGAGAAGGTGCGACGGCTGCACGTCGTGGCAAACCTTGGTCGCCGTCTTCACACGGTCGAAGTCTTGTGCCCCCTGAATGTTGGTCACCGCCAGGACAAAATCATCTTCGGCGCCGAACGGAGCGCCCGGACCGAAAGAGAACACCAGCCGGTACACCTCACTGCCCTCCATCTCGAGCAGCAGACACAGTTCCCCTTCGATATGCAAACTGGGAAGGTTGAGCGTGATTTCGCACACCCGACCACCGATGTCTTGCCGCCAGAGAATCAGCGACTGCTCGATCACGCTGTCGACAAAGTTGCGGACAAAGCGGCGCTGCAGAAACTGATAGTGACTGACTAAAATTGCCCGGCGGGTCCTCAACGGCAAGCCGACTGCGATGTACGGACCGAAGTACTTGAATGGTATCCGCGGGTTGACTCTCAGGAGGTCGCGGAATTCGGGATGCGCCAGCACCTCGAGCACCTCCGCGTGCGCACGGAGGGAACACAGCAATCGCACCGCCGACCAAATTTTTCGCAGGGCGAAGCGAGAGCCTCGACGGGCGACGTATCGCGCGCCAGCGATGAGATTGTCGACGACCTGAGCGGTGTCAGGCTCCAAAAAAGAATCTCTATCTAACACCGATATCCACAGGCGTGAGCCATCCCTCCCTAGACTACTGGACTTCCGAAGCGCCACGCGTCGTTTAACCGGAACGATATCATCGCTTGACCTCGATCGCGAGGGCGCAGCTATGCTGGCCGCTCGTGTCTGGACGTCGGCGCCAATGCATGAGTATTGGAGCGTTACCGCTTGCGCGCGGCGGGCGCAATAATACCGCAGAACGGAAGTCTACATTCCGGCGGTCGATCTGCGCACGGTTGAGAATCGGTTTAGGCGCGGCGCCCTAGCTGGCGAGGCTCGGAAGGCCGTGGCGGCGCCGGGCGAAGCCAACCAGGCCGATGCAGCCCGTCAGGAGCAGCGGTAACCCGGGTGGCAGCGGTACGGGTTGAATCGACAACTGCCCGCTATACGTGCCGCTGGTCGTGCCGGCCTCCAAGCCCGCCACTTCGAGCACGTACTCGCCCGCCGGTATGCTCACAGGAGTCAGCGTCGTCGAGGCCACGTAGCCGTTTTGCGTTGCCGACCAGCTATCAAGCAAACCGGTGGTCACCGCCCCGGTGACCCCCAGAGTCAGATTCTGGGCACCATTGACGCTGTACTCGTAGAGTCGCGCCGTCAGGTTATCGAGTCCGCTCGTCGCATTGAGGTTCAGCGAGAACAAATACGCCCCGGCGGTCGACGTCGGCACGTCGACGACATAGGATGTGATGAATCCGTAGTTATTGCCATTCGCCAGGGTGCCCGATACGTACGAGCCATTGGGATTGGTGAAGGTCTGACCAAACGTGTAAATACCAGTGGAAGCTCCGTTTTGGGTAAGGTCGCTGACGTTCACGCCCTGACCGTCATTGAGGCCATCGCCGGTCACCGTGGAGGGAGTTTGCCCCGCCGCAGTCGATACCCAGGATTGGCTGACATACAAGGTGCCTGGGTTAGGGACGGCCGTCACGACATCGGCGCTGACACTCGCGGCGCTCAAGGTCGCAGCCACGAGGGTCATTGCCGCGCAGGCTTGGAGCATTCGACTCTTGCCGCTGCCGCTGACTGTCCCGTTACCGATCACCGTCGAAACCGTATTTCTCACTGGGCACAACCTCGATAGGGAAAGAGTCCGAATCCCCCGGCGCGGCTCCGGGGGTCGGAGCGACATATCCGGCTTTAATCTGGTGAAGATACCGGCTTCATATAACAGCAATTCAACCATTTTGTGACAGATATACGGCATGCGCCGTTGCTTGCACTAACCTAAGATCGTTCGTTGCAATAGGGCCATCAGCCCCCCTCCCGGATGGCGCGGCAGAAGCCGACGCCTAAGCGCGTGGTCGCCGGCCGTCATCAGCAGGATCAGTCCGAAGGTGCCGAAATTGACAAACAGTGACCAGACTCGCATCGACGACCAAAAAAACAGCACCAAAATGGCGACCGCGAGCAGCAAATAAAACGTACCCCAGGCCATGGTCGCTCGGCGCGTGTAGGCAATTTCCGCGGGATCGAGCTGCCCATGGCTTTTTTCGGCCAAGAGAGTGCAGAGCGGCACCCGACCGCCCACCATCGATCGCGCGAAGCTTGCGGCGACGAGTGCGTAAATGCCGCATTGTTGGAATAAATCGCCCCATTGATAGTTGGCCTCGACGAGGGGCCAATATCGATACAGAACAACGCCGATCACGGCGGCGAGCGAAAGCGCCGCGAGCGGCCTTGTCCATCGCCAGGCGAGCACCACGGCGATAAGTACCACCGGGCCGACCGACAGCGCCGCCGCGAGGCCTTTGGCATCCGGGGAGGATTCACTGTAATGAGACAGGGCGGCGTACGCGAGAATCACGCCTAAGAGGCCGAAAAGCTGAGGACGCGAGATTTCCGGCGCGGCCGGCGGTGGGTTCGGAGTCAAGAGCGGGATCGTCGAATGCGGCTCTTTTTCAAATGCTTGAACAGAGCAATGTAACCGGAATGCAACTAAATTCGGATGAAGTAGTGTACCGCACAGAAACGGCGGGCGCGACCGGAATAGTCCGGCCCATCGAGGAGTGGCCCTAAGCGCAGCATGCACGATCTTCGCAACAATCTCACCGTGTTGGTCAATAGTACCGACTCATTCAATGACTGCTGGCCGCCGTTCTTTCAATTGTTCAAGCGGTATTGGCCGTCATGTTCTTGTCCCGTGGTTCTGAATACCGAGACGAGGGATTATGCGGACGCCAAACTGCCACTCGTCTGCAGTAAGACGCAGATCAACGATCCTGACGGCTCGTTCCGCCTGCCCTGGAGCGATTGCCTAATTCGCTGTTTGGATGGAATTCGTACGCCGTTCGTACTCTACCTACAGGAGGATTACTTCCTGAACGGTCCGGTCGATGAGGCATTCGTGGCGGAATGTGTCGATGTCATGGTTGAGCATGATGTTCCACACATCCGACTCATGGAAGTCGACGATAGTGCGCGCTATCACACGACGGATCTCCATCCCTTGTTGTGGCAAATCGACCAACGTGCGAATTACCGCGTGAGCTTGCAGGCGGGGCTTTGGAGTGTCGCCGCCCTCAAGAACCTTCTCAGGCCGGGAGAGAGCGCTTGGACATTCGAGCGACGCGGTTCGGTGCGAGCGATGTCGAAGCCCGACATTTTCTTGTGCCAAAGTCTGGAGCACTTCAATGAGCGAGGGCGCTACCCGATACCGTACCAGCCTACGGGAATCGTGAAAGGCAAATGGTTTGCGCCGGCCGTGGTCGACCTTTTCGCGGCGAATGGCATTTCCGTCGACTATACGAGGCGTGGATTCTCCTCGGAGTCTCTCCATCGAAGAAAAATTGTCATACCGCTCCGGGCTCTATTACGACGAATAGCCATGGCGGCGATCGCTCTCGTCGTGGCGCCGAAGACGTGATCACCTCACGTCGGCGGGGACCCAGTGTCAAACGGCTGGCACGTCAAGTGCTCGTGGTATCGCTGCTGTTGAGCTCCCCAACATTCGCGAATTGGCAGATGCGCGAATTCCTGATCCTGTTTTGCTATGGCTTTCCGGCCGAGCAGGCCGCGGGTCGCCTAACGGAGTTGACTGCTCATCAGATCGCCGCAGCGCACTACAACACGGTGATGTGCGCAATCCCGGAACTGGAACTGGTCGCCAAGGCCGGGCTTCGCTGCTTGCTGATTGGTTGGAGCCAGGGTGCTCCCGACTATATTGGCGAGTCGGTCTCCCCGACGGTTGCGCGTACGTTGGCTTCCAACCCCACAGTCTGGGGTTACTACGTCATGGATGAACCCGACAACAAGAACTGGAAAAGGGGCGCAACTTTTAAACAACTCGCCGAAAAGCTCAAAGAATTTAGGGCTGCGGATCCGAATCACGTCCCCTGGATAAACGTCTCGTCCGCGACGAACCCATATCTATCCGAATACATGGATGTTGTAAAACCCGACTTCTTGAGTTTCGATTTGTATCGCTGGTGGGCTCAGGAGAGCGACTGGTGGCGTGGCCTGGAGGCACACCGTGATGCCGCACTCAAGGCCGGCGTTCCGCTGATCCTCTGGCTCGAGGCGAACACTAGTGAAAAGCGTGCCAACGCTCATCTGCCGCCCCCGGACGACAACGCAACGAAAATCCGCTGGAACGTTTACACAAGTCTGGCTTACGGTTCGAAAGGCGTGCAATGGTTTCTCAGTAGTACCGCTGAGGACGTCGTGAAATTAAACGCTGAATTATCAGTGCTCGGGCCAACCCTGATCAGCCTGGAATCGAAGAACGTATTCCACACGTCCGGGGTGCCGCGGGAGGGGCGAGGCCTGCCTGAATCGAATTGGTACCACACCGACGCGCCGGACCTCGTCATTGGCGAGTTCGTCAACCCGGGTGAGCCAAATGCGAGCTACCTACTGATTGCCAATAAATCGATTGACCATGATAGCGACGCGGTCCTGGAGATCAGGCAGCGCGCAGTCTCGGCTGCGGACGAGGTCAACCGTGAGTCCACCGGCCGCACTGCGTTGGCGGTGGAGCGCACGCCAGGAGCGTCACGTATCCGACTACATTTTGCCAAAGGTGATGGCCGGCTGATCCGTTTGGAGGTGCGGTAGGTCGTGCTCATCCCGCCCCTAACCACCCCTGGTCACCTCGCTTCGTCGAGCGACGTGCGGACGGCGGCGCCGCCGCGAACGATAGGATCCGTTATCCTCGCGTATTGCATAGCCCTGCCGTTGTTTGGCCGTGCCGTGTTCCCGCTGGCGCGCGACAAGGCGAACATCACGCTCGCTTCATCGTTCACTGACCCGCAAATTTTGGCCACCTATTTGGCCGCCGCGGTAGTGATGATTGGGTTTTTTACTGCGACCAATCCGCCCACAACACGCACACGAGTGACTCAGGTGTTCATGCTTTTCGTCGCCGTTTGCCTCGCATCTTCACTCGGTTCGCGCTTTCTGCTGTTCTCGGTCTGGCGCTGCTTGGAAGTGTTGTTACTGTGCATGTGGGCCGTTGTGATGATTCGGAATACCGGCGCTACCTGTGATCCTTCAAAGGCAGTTCGTGCATTTTACGCCATCAGTGTCGCGATCCTGGTGGGGGTGTTCGTCGGGCTGATCATCAACCCGAGCGGCGCATGGTCCGTGGAAGGAGACATTGCACGCTTGACCGGCTCCACGGGCTATTCGATCAATCCAAACGATATCGGCGCGATCGGAGCAGTCTTGGCTATCGGTTGTTTCGTGCGAGCTGTTGAGCGTGTAAGCCTGAAGTACGCCGTCGCGTTCGCAATGTTCGTCGTGGTGTGCTTCCTGTCTTATTCCAGGGGTGCCTACATCGCGATGGCGGTTGGATCCGCGGTGGCAATGGTCATGCTTGGGCGCGTTGTTCACAGGAGGGCCATCATATTCGTGATGATCCTGTGCGCTGCGCTGTTTGTCGGCGCCGTGGTTCTCGCCAGCCCAGGCTTCGGGGATTTCCTCGTCTTTCTCATGACGCGCGGCCACGCGGCCGAGAACCTCGAATCTTTTGGAGGACGATTACAGTTATGGGAGTTTGGCCTGCAGATATTTTGGGAACATCCGTTCCTCGGGACCGGTTATGGAACTTATCCAAAGGGTCTGGAGGGCGGTCATTTTCACAACGTGTTCATCGAACTGCTGGTCACCACGGGCGTGGTCGGTACTCTTACCTATGTCGCGTTCCTCCTGACATTGGTTGCCACCCTCAACAGGGCGATCAGTCGAACCAACCCACAGGAGGTTGCGGAACGAATCAATGCTGCAGACCTTGTGACCATACCCGCGGTCATCATCGTCGCAAACGGTGCAACTGCGGGGGCCGCGTACTACTCCTGGGACCTGCTCGGCTTGATGAGCGTTGCAGTGTCATCCAGTCTCCTGATTGCAAGAAGGAAAATTGAAGCCAAAGGGCGCCCGGCGGAAATGCCGTTCAGCAACCTCCTGCGTTAGAAAACTATGAACATGCCCGCCCTCAGACGTAAGGCAACCTCTGCCGTAAAGCCGCTGGCCACATTGCTGCTCAGCATTGCGACCGATCCACGCCGCATCACAGCGCTCCGCAGCTATCCAAATTATCGCGCTCAATACAAGAAATTCAGGAAACTAGGCGGCACAATCACCCATCGCTTTCCGATCCTGACGGACTACGAAGCGGAAGCCGGCTCAGCGAGCGGGCATTACTTCCATCAAGATCTGCTTGTGGCATCCTTCATTCACGACAAGAATCCGATACGACACATCGATATCGGGTCACGAATCGATGGATTCGTCGCCCACGTCGCCTCTTTCAGAAAAATCGAAGTGATGGATATCCGAGCGCTGGATAACATCGGACATCCAAACATCTCTTTTTTCAAGGCAAATCTCATGGACGAGGGTTGTTCTCAGAGCGCCATGACCGACTCCGTTTCCTGTTTGCACGCCATTGAGCATTTTGGACTCGGCCGATATGGTGATCCGCTGGATCCGAACGGACATATTCAGGGCTTCAACAACGTCATCCGAATGCTCAAGCCGGGCGGAACGCTTTATATAAGCTTCCCCATCGGAAGAGCGAATGAGGTGCACTTCAACGCACATAGAGTATTTCACCCCAGAGATGTTTTCGGATGGGCAGTGGACCAAGACTCCATAAAGCTCAAGCGATTCGATTTTGTGGATGATCGAGGCAGCCTTCACAGGGACGTCGACGTAAGAGCAGTCGAGGTCGAGGTTTCTTTTGGTTGTGGCATTTACACATTCGAACGGCTCGACGTTTAATGTCGGCTTTGAGTAGCACCCGTAGGACTAGCGTGACGCGACCCCGCTTTCAAGATCGCGCTGCGACCGCAGCTATTCGCGAGCTTCTCGATGCGAATGCCCCCGGGATGATTGCGCGTTTTGGGTCGACGGAAATCAAGGCGGTGCTTTGGCCGCATCTTCCATGGCCTTTGAAACGTCTGGTGGAGCATCGTGTTATATCGGCCATGATGATAGCTTCGGGATTCTTTCCGCCTGAGCCTGCCGCCATCGAGAGGTTCTCGACGCTCATGTATGAGGACATGGCTCAGTTGGACATCCTCGGATCGTGGAGACGGGAGGAATACTTCTTGCATCTCCATCTCCTGCATGTCAAGCGCGTGCCACTGCCGGCGCTGGAGCCCTATCTTTCTGCGCACCCCTGGTCCGAGGCCTTGGAGGGGAAAAGGGTTCTGGTGGTCCATCCTTTCAGCCGAACCATTGAGAGTCAATATAACAATCATCGCCTGCAGCTCTTCCAAGATTGTCGTGTCCTTCCGGAGTTCCAAAGCCTCGCAACAATTCGAGCGGTGCAGACGATCGCAGGGAATAAATCGCAGTACGCAGACTGGTTTAAGGCGCTCGATGCGATGAAAGTCGCGATGGACGCGGTAGAGTATGACGTGGCACTAATCGGTTGCGGCGCATACGGATTCCCGCTCGCAGCTCACGCAAAGAGACGAGGGAAGCTGGCGGTTCACCTCGGCGGCGCCACACAGATCCTGTTCGGCATCAGGGGTAATCGCTGGGACGCAAACCCGCAAATTTCTCGCCTCTACAATGAGTGGTGGGTGCGTCCGGCACCCGAGGAAAGGGTTGGGGGCGCAGAGCGCGTCGAGAACGCTTGTTACTGGTGAGCGATGCGGCGTTTCAACTTATGTTCGTGAACTATGTCTACAGCAAGCGTTCGATAGTCGAGCGAGCTCGCATACAAACGTCGAATCCAGTGCCTTGCGACCGATGCAATTACTCAGTGGGACAGTGTCGTGCTTGGTAATCCTTTCAACTGGCTGGCGGTTCCACGGGCACTCCTGACCATCAGCAGTCCGCTGAAGTTTTTCAGCGCTCTCGCACGGGGGCAGGCACTGCCTGAGATCATTGTTCGAACACCGGTGGGCAAGATCCAGGTTTCTTTGAGAAACCTCGAGAGCGCCAAGACTTTCTTCAGTGTTTTCTGCAGACGCGACTATGCAACGCCGAAGTCCCCTGCAGTATTGCTCATGGACGTAGGTGCAAACATAGGGATCACGAGCTTGTACTTCGTGAGCAGGAATCGTGCGAATCGCGCCATTTGCTTCGAACCGGACCACGGCAATGTGGATGTCTTGGTGCGAAATCTGCGACAGTTTGCCGACCGAACGGAAGTGCACGTGTGCGCCCTGGCGACATCGGCCGGTACCACCACCTTCTACCGCGCTGAAGACGGCAAGTACAGTTCACTAATTCAGTCGGAACGCGCGTGTTTACCCGACCCCGTCGAATGCCGTGTATTCGCCGACGCACTGCGCGGCATCGTATCGGACGCCACGATTCCCGTCGTCGTAAAACTGGATGTCGAGGGCCTCGAACCCGATTTGGTCCGCAGCGTCGAGTGGGAGAAGTTTACCCGTGTGCACCGTTTGGTGTGCGAAGGGACGGAATGCGGGCGACTCATCTCGCGGCCGCATCGGCGTCAAGTTCGCAGCGGTTACGTTGAGGACATGTCTTTTGAGGATGTTGGGCGGTGACGTCAGGCAGGTGGCGCGGCCACGCCGATGCTTCGATCTGCTTGACTGAACATACGGACTTTCGCTGCGAGGAAATTGCGTGATGCGCTTCCAGGTGATCGGTCATGCGTCGTTACGAGTGAATTCGGGTGGGAAAGAGTTTCTTTGCGATCCGTGGATCCTGGGAAGTTGCTATTGGCGATCCTGGTGGAACTACCCGCCAATTGCCGATTCGCTTCGCGAGACATTGGCGCCCGACTTCGTCTATCTCACTCATCTGCACTGGGATCATTATCATGGCCCGTCACTGCGTCAATTTCCCAAAGAGACCCGGATTTATGTGCCCTATTTCCGCTACGACCGCATGGTTCGCGATTTAAAAGGCATGGGCTTCAACAACGTCACAGAAATTCGCCACGGCACTCGCGTCAAATTGGCGGACGGCCTCGCGATCCGAAGCTACCAGATAGGACCTATTTTTGCCGACAGTGCATTGGTGATCGAAGCGGAGGACAAGATCATCCTCAACGCGAATGATGGCAAGTTTGCAGGCCTGCCTTTGCAGCAGATTTTGAGAGACTATCCAAGAATCGACTTCTGCCTGCGCAGCCATAGTTCGGCTAATGCGCGGCGCTGCATGCATGTCACGGACGAACCCGACGCCGCTTTGGATGACGATATTCACTATCTGCAAAGCTTCTCGCTGTTCATGAAACGGGTTCGCCCCCGATTTGCGATCCCCTTTGCGAGCAACACATGCTTCCTTCACCGGGACACGGTCGCCCTGAATGCA
>Ga0116228_10001029_pt1 | contig 22662 bp, 17 predicted proteins | sample S1TSphfallax_2_FD_89694 | JGI IMG/M metagenome (GOLD analysis project Ga0116228, IMG submission 89694) | Host-associated microbial communities from peat moss isolated from Minnesota, USA - S1T2_Fc - Sphagnum fallax MG | ecosystem: Host-associated > Plants > Peat moss > Unclassified | place...
ACCCCATGGTCATTACTATTCATAAATTTTACTTATTTATAAATTATTTATAATTATTTTTCGAGCAAGCTGACCTAATGTCATTGATGATAATGGGTTTTTCTTCGCTTTCCTTTAAAGGTGTCACAACTTTTTTCAAACCTATTATAACTATCATTTTTTTTCTTTTTTTGTCAAAGGTGCCATGACTTTCTTCAATTTTAACCAATGTTGTTGACAACAATGGGTTTTGAATGTTTTAAATATTTTAAAACTATGTAATGTCATTAGTAATAATCTCAAAATAAACTAAAATTCAGTTTAGGCACATTAATTAACTTTATTCAAACAACCTACTATCATAGATGACAATGGGGTTTTTTAATAATTATCATTTTCAAGGCACCTTAGTTTTATTACTAAAATTCAGTTTAGGCACCTTAATTAACTTTATTCAAACAACCTACTATCATAGATGACAATGGGGTTTTTTAATAATTATCATTTTCAAAGCACCTTAGTTTTCCATGAAGTAAATATATAATCTTGTTAACAACAATTGGGGTGGGGGGGATGACACTCATTCCATGACAACATTTCTTGAATTTTTTAACATTGTTCATGAAAATGATTTCTTAAACTAAAATTTTAAAATCATTTTGGTCCCATCATCATATTTTCCCCCATTATAACAATTTCATTATCCGTCATTATTAAATGACATTCAAGTTTGAGATATTAATATTTGGATAAAAAATGAGGATGGGTATAAACAATTTTCAATTTATTTATCTTTCAATCATGGATGAATTTCATCTAATGATTTATTTATTTAATCCAGATCATAAATGAAATTCATCCATGCATAAATGACATTCATCCATATGAAATCATTCATCCATGTAGGTGGATTAAAACCACATTAAACTTTAAGTTCCAAACTCAAAGCTCCAAGCTTAAACTTTATGTTCATGCACAAGCCATCCTCCCCTTGCTCCCAACTTGTTTATTCTTGTTGTAGACATTCTAATTTAGGTTATTCTTGAACAATTTGAAGCATGGAATTCAAGGTTTAACCTACCAAGGGGCCATCTTGAAGGACTAGTCCTTTGTAGATGACAATGCCATTTAATTGAAAGCAATTGCCAACAATGTGGATAATTTCAAGTGTGTGTTGGACAATTTTTGCCTTGTTTTTGGAACAAAAGTAAATTGAGAAAAATCTATTGCCAATTAGGTAGAAAGACATCCAAAGGATTGGGAATGATGTTTGGATGTTGGGCTTAAATGGATTTTGTAATGGGAAGGTGTCAAGCACCTAGGTGTGCTTAAGGTTCTCATCTTTCATTTGTGGCAAATTTTGACAACTTGATGGCCTCTTTTAAAGCTAAATTGATTTCATGGGGCAACAACAAGCTTTCACTTACAACTTTATTTGGGATGGAGGTGTTGAAAGGAAAATAATTAAAATCAAGTGGGACTTTTTAACCCAACTTGTTGCAAATGGAATATTATATATAATTGACCTCAAGGCACAATTTAAAACATTCCTTGTTAAATTATTAGTTTAGGGCGTTGCTCATGGTGACCAACCTTGGAAAGATTCACTTAAGCACAAAGTGGAGCATGCCCAACCCCTTGGGCACATGCATTCAATGAAGCCAATGGATATTAATTGGAATTTTATTACCCCAAAGTTTTGCAAATCCACCTTTCCTTTTTGGAATAACATTTTAGGTCTTTTGAAAAATGTAAAAGCTAGCCTTTGAAAATTTGACATTTAGAACCTAAATGTGGTAATGTAGCTACCACTTTTTGGTAACCCTTTTATTTTTAATGAAAACAACTTACCCTTTGACATTAAGGTGAAAGCACATTATAGGGGGTCCAACTTGGGCAGTTTCATGGCATGTGCATAAAGTATACACTTGCAAAATGTGTTGCATTTATTTTGATTTTCCCAAAATAAATGTTATCTAGTATTATTTGAATTATTTGAATTTTAAAAGATTAAATTCAAGGAATAATTGGTATATTTATAGTATATGTAATATAATAAAACCCATTTTTTAGGACTACCTTTGGGTTTGAATTAATCAATTAAAAAAAATTGAAATGGAAATTTTAAAAATGGTTCACTTCACATATCTTGTCATTTTCTGTTTGAAAATGATTATTTGTCAAAATATTAATTTACCACATATTTATGGTCATCATCATGAAAAATATCAAGTTGTGAGATGATAATTATCAAACTTTTCATATGGTTCACAAACTTATTCCAATCATATGAAATCACAATGTTTAGTAAATATTACAAATTTTAAAGAATAAAAATAATTTCAATCTTTTTTAAAGTATATTTGCATTTGTTAGTATTTTTCGATGTATATGTTTTTGGTACAAATATATTACATGGTGCATTCATACTAACACGTACCAAAAGTAGTCATAACCACTGTTTGATTTTTTGAACTTTGGATTATAAAAAAGAAATAAAATAATAAAAAAAAAATTATTGTGAATAAATTATGTACATATCATAAAAATTTGGAATTAATCTAATGAGTGAAAAATAGGTATAAGGACTTTTAATCTCTCGTAACCATTGCTTAAAATTTACATAAAAGTAACTTTAAATAATTTTGACACTAATAGCACAATTTGAAAATATTTTTTAATGACACGTTTTGGAAATTTCAAAATATACAGCTTAACATGATAATATTAAGAATTAAAAAAAAAAATTGAATGTTTTTTTGAAAGATGTATTAAAAAGATTATAAAAATAAAGCAGTGGTCTAAAGGGGCACATGTGGCTCCCAATAGTGTGGTTGGACCCTAGAACATCACATCATATGAAATAAAATAATATATTCTTTCTGGTATTTGACTTTTAAAAGTTTTGACCTACTATAATATGTAAAAAAATTATGAAAATCTTTCATAATAATGACATGGTTGAAGTTCAGACATGGGACCCTTGAAAAAATGTGATAATAATCTTAGTGTCGCAACCCTAACATTGGATTCATAACTATGTATGAACTACAAGGGCCAATGAGGTTGAATGTGTGTTTAGGTGTGAAACACATTTTCACAAATGGGGGAGAATGTAAGGGATGAAGCCCAATGACTCCCAAATGCATTCCCATTTTGGGAATTGCATTGGTGCGGGAGTTGTGAATGTTCAGAATCTTGGTTAAAAAAGCAAACATGTGTCAAATTGGGTCCCTAAGACACCATTACAAAGGTCATGAAATGTAAATGCTTAAAGTGCCTTTGCATTATTCATTTAGACCTGATTTGCATGAGTTATGATCAAAAGAAGGGGCGAGAGTCAAATTAAACATTTGTTTCCTAACCACAAATCCTTTTAAAGAAGGGGTCAAATGAGGTTGGCTTGGGGCGTGTTATACACCATTGGAAATATCTTTTTTAAGGCTACAAGATATTGCCTTGCATTCTAAAAAAACAACTTGATTTGAAAAATATATGAATGGCTAAAGTTTTGGGATAATAAAAATCCCAATTTTGGGACTCCCACTTGGGAGTCCTGCAAAAAAGTGATATTTGGATGTAGTCCCCATGGAAAGGCACAAAGTATACTATAAGGAGGGGAGTGGCACCTCCTCCCAAAGGTTGTGGGCCATGTAAAGTGCGTGCTTGAAGTTGTCTTTATTAAGTTCGTTACACCACTTCCATTCAACTTACACTAATTGCCCTCCTTATTGGTTATGCAGGTTGATCTCATTTTGAATTCTCGCTTGTGAGTTCATCCTAATGCTCATCCCAACATTCCAGCACGCCCCTTTTACACCCAAAGTGTTGTAAGCTAGGGAACGTACCCCAACCCCTTTTCCTTCCATTGTTTTCACCTTCGGATTCGCATATGAGTCTTTTAAGGAGTTTGGGGGTGTGTCATTTAGCCCCCTTGTAATGTGTTTTCATTCATTGGTGTTGTTAATTACTACAAGAAGGGCCATGGTTGTTGTAGGCTACACAAGAGTACAACATTTTTGGGACAACTAAGTTTAATGTTTAAAAAACTTGTTAACATTATAACACATTAAAAGACACCCATTTAATGTTTCAACCATAAACTCCAATATCCCAACTTCCTTGGAACCTTGCATTAATTATTAATTTTCTACATGTCTTGAATGGTTGGCTTTGCTTGGAAGTTGTGTAGGAAAGCTCTATTGATTCATGGATTTAAGGTGCAAATAGGATATCATGAACTGGACCCACCCCTTGGGTGACTATTTATTGGGTGTTTATTTTAGGATATTCTTGGAATCTTTTGAGCAAAATTCTTTAAAATTTTCATCACATTATTATGTTATGGTTTACATAAAAAAATTGCTAAAAATCTCATTGTCAAAAAAATTCAAGTCCATTTACAAATCTTTTATCGTTTAAAAACACTGGTTACAATGTTTTCAAAATGTTTTTGGGTATTTTTCATTCATTAGATTGATTTCAAACTTTTAAGTTGATATACCAATACATTGAAAGTAACATTATGTGAAAAAACTTGCATTTGGAGTTATTTATTTATTTATTAAATGTTAAATACACAAAACCAAACATTGGTTACAATTACTTATGTACGTGTTAGTGTGACTGCATCCTTTACACAAGTTTGTAGGTTTATTTTAATTCCAATTTTTTCAAACTTAATAGATCACCCTATAATATGTTGATTCGTAAGAACCTTCACAATGTCCAATTTCAATCATGAGGATTGGTGTGTGTTAGGGTGTTCATTCAAGATAAGCATGGAGCTCCTTTCAAAGTGGACAAAATTAATGTTGATTTACAATCAAAGGTCCTTGTGTGGCTTCTTGATCTTGGCTTCATTGACCATCTACCTTGGGGTCTTGACAAATGGCATTGGAAAACCATGATTCACATTGGGGACACTTCATTCTTTAGATAAACTACCAAGATAAATGGTTTCTCTAGCATAAGTTGCAAGAACAAGAATATTTTCATCTTCATGATATTCATTTAGAAACTTGAATTGCAAGATAGTTTTTCACAAAAAATCCTTGCTATATTTTGGCATAGTTTCAAACCTTTCAAAGTATCAATCTTTGTTTGGTTCACCTTTCAATTGAGGTTTAACAATTGGTTCATGGGTAGAATGCACAGGCATTTTTTCTAGATGTTAAGTTTGTTTTAACAAGGTCTCATCAAGATTCCACAATGTCACTTCATGACTTGCCCTAGATGCTTACTATAAAATATGGACTAAATGGGAAGCTTTCAAGGACTTTATATTTCATGGCCTTTCATCTTGTTCTAGGAGAGATTACTCTTAGGAGCGAAGAGGATGATCTTCATATTCATAGGCTACATGTTGGTGGTTACACTTACATTAGGCAACCGTTGAATCTTCTTCATGCATAGTTTTATCTTTTACTTTCTATGGGTTGAATATGATTGCTTATGGTTTTATGATAATTATTCTAGTAACAAGATACTTCATCAAGCTTGGACTTTTATTATGGAGGTTGGTATGGCCACCTAGAGGGTCATTAACATTCATAGCCAAATTATGGATGTTAGTAGACAAATTTTCATTAATGTGTCTTTTGTTGTGTTTGGTGCCATTAGGCTTGTTTGGTAAGGGGGAGGACATCATCAATTAGTGTTTTTTTCATACGATTGTACTTCCTTGATGATGATTTTCTTATGTGATGTAGTTGACCCTACCTTCCCCTTACGAGATTTTGTCTATGATTGACCATAAAGGTTACATTAGAATGGCCAAAATTCATGGGAGTCCCAAAATAGATTCCAAAACTCCAAAATTGGGATAAATAGTGTCCCAAAACTTTGAAACCTCATAATTCCCTCAAAGTGGGTTGTTTTGAGGATGCAACCAAACTATATTATAGCCTTTTTCAAGATCTTTCCAAAAATGTTTCCCTACTTTGATAAAAGGTCATTTGATTCAGTTTCTTGGGTTTTAATCGTTGGGAGTCAAGTTGTTAGCTTGATTTTTGACCTTTTTTTGGCAATAACTTTTAGCTCACAATTCCAAATGGAATGCATGTTCACTTTTAACATTTGTGCTTTGAGAATTTTCCAATGATATATTGGGGGACCTAATTTGATGAATGTTTATTACTTGAAAATTTTGTCCCAAAAATTAGGGACATTTTAGGATTTCAACTCCCAAAATGATTCCCATTTGGGAGTGCTTAGGGTTCACCTCCTTTGCGTTCTTTCACACTTGTGTGACTATGTGTGAGTATCAAGACAATCTTTTGACTTGTTTCCTTTTCTTTGTGTCCTAGTTTGTTTATGAAATTTAGTTCCATTTTCTACTTGGAAGCATGGAACTTTCGCATAACACTTTGTTGGACATCAATTTTAAGAGTTGGTCATGCACCTAAATTAGGGTTGTGACATTTAGTTGATTAACTTAATTTTACTCAATAGTTTGTAGAAATTAATTACATGATATTCTATTGGGAAAAAAAACATTAAATGCATCACCAAATCCCCAAATCCAAGCTAAAACAACAATGTCACCAAATAATTTGGTGGCCTTATATCTTTGTCCAAATTATTTGATGCAATGTTGATGCATTAACATTCAACTACTATTTGGACACTTTGAAATTTTGTTCGTCATTCACAACCATGATCTAATCTACTTCATTTTAATGGATCTAGACTTCATACCATTGACATTGTAGAACACCCATGATTAGCATTACCTTGAATAAGAGCTTGCACAATGGATTTGACACTCTTTAGTTGATGTGATCAACAATCCCATGTTTTTTCTAGTTGGACTTGGACACCACCCAATACTTAAATACATCATGTGTATTTTTTCTAACTATCTTGGATGTTCAAATGGACTTGAATAAAAGCGATGCAAAATTTCACCCCAATAGTTTTAAACCACATGATCTACCTTACATTAGATGACTATATTAGTTGTATATAAAGCATGATGATCTCATTTAAATTGCATAAATCACCTTTCCTTTAAAGTTGCACCATGTCAAATGTCTTCATGACACACATAAGCATGGTATGGGCACCTTGCAAAACCCATTGATAAGTTCTTTTTCTAGCCACAAACATTTGTCACATGCCATACACAAGTATTGAACTTACAAACCTTTTGATCCTACCCACAATTTTTTTTATTTTATTGGAAGGTCATTTTTCCAAAAGTTACACAACAATCATCACATCCCCCTTAACCACATGCACCGTGTAGAAGGTGATCACTAAATCCAAGTTATGGTTTGATCACAATTCATTATTTAGAACCTTTTATAGAATTAGTACCACCATTAGGAATTAACCTTGAATGCCAAAGTGTTGTAACCAACTTCATCCAAAATCAATACATGCCATCAATTCACAAGATTGCATCACTTGAAACTTCATGCATTTAAAAATAGCCCACAAGATCGTACTACAACAATTCAACAATTTGTGTTTGCTCACCCACCATGTGATGCAACAAAATTTATGAACTTTTTTTTGGTCACAACAATTCAATGCAACATTGGCCTCAATGCCATTATACAACAACTAAACAAGAAAATCTTTTACAAATTTTAAAATGCATTTGGTTAAAAAAAAAAATCACTAAAGGATAGGATGTGTGCTAATCTAAGAAATATTCTTTGACACTTAAAAAAAAAATTTCAAATAAAATGGAGAATATTGTACAACAAATTATCTTTCTTAACAACCAATTACTTTGCAATGGTTGTTGAAAGATTAGAATCAAAAGGGTGGAGAAGAATGAAAGTTTTCACCACCTAAAGATAGAATTAGACATGGTGTTAATCTTGGTGGCAAGTGAACGACAACAAAATCATTTAAAACTTTCTGTTCACATACGCAATGTTATTAAACATAAAAATAAATGTGCTATCCATGTTGGCAGTTGGTAATAAGTTAGTGGTAACTCAATGTTTAGCTTAACAACTAATCTTGCACAAAATGTAGATTTTATTGAAAAGTTTGGCAACAACTTAAAGCACCCCCAAAACAAGCTTATAACTTGGTGGTAACATTACAACAATGTTTTCTACTCCTATTCTCCTCCCCGTTTCCCAATGTTCACAACCCATTGTAACATTGTTAACCTTGAGTTAACATTATATAATGTTCGAGTGCAGTGGATGGAATTGGCATTTTTAGAAAATGTTGTTATGTGATAAATGCAATGCAAGTGTGAACAAATGAGATGATGATGTTAGATGATGGAAAGAAGGATGATGGTAAGTTGCTGATGTAGCATTTCATGGGATGGTAATTGCATATTAGGGAAGATATCAACTAACCACTACAACATTAGTGTTATGTTACACTAGGTGTTATGTTACTAGTACAACTAAGTCTTCATTCTCAGGGTTACTTATTGTCTTCAAGTGCCTTTCGTTAAGACTTACTCTTAAGATAGGGCTGTGACCAAAAAACAAGGGTTGTTATTATACACAGATTGCTCAAACAATGTTGAAAATAAACAAACAGATTCAATACATGTGTTGCATGCACATCCTTTCCAAATACATATATGGTCAAACTATTTGCACTAGTTCTAAAAGTAAAATTACAGATATTCAACCTAACTAAATGACATTCAATTCAGATCATAACGTTTTGGACCCCTCTTTTTTGGCTATCATAACATTTTCATTGGCATGTCTCACAGAAAGAGATATCATCCCAATAAGGCAAAGAAAATGCATACCTAGAAAGTCCTAAGTAACAGAAAGAACTGGTGATCGAGGGTAGTTTCTTTGACTTGGTTCTTTAATTGAACAATAATTCCCCAGCAATGCCCATACACCTCCTCCTTTTTCTCTTGTTGTTCAACAATAGAAACTACAATCCTCATGCAAGCCCTCCTGCACACCAGTCGTTGCCATATGCACGAACCCTAAACACAAACCCTCTCCAAAGAAACCACCCAAACAAAACCAGTGTAAATCCAACCCCACGAAATCCAATTCCTCTCAAAATAGTGTAAAAGAACCTTCACAGATCTGTCCAAAAACCTTGAATCTCAGGTGTGAAACTGGATATGTTTATGCATTTTGGCCCAAATCCTGCAGTTTTTAGGGGAATTCTCCATAGAACTGAGTCCCATGAAACAACTCCAAGGAGCTGATTTGCAGATCATATGTTGGCCTTCATGTGATTACAATTAGCTAAAATAAAAAAAACATAAAATCAAATCAGGAGTCCTCCAGTCCCTTGAGACTCAAGTAGTGATAAGAAATGAACTGCTTTTTCACCAAGTCCCAAATTTAATCATAGTTATAGAACTAGGAATCTGTGTATACAAAGAGCAAGAATTGATAAAAAAGACATAGCAATCTCTAAATCTTTGCTTTCTTTTTGCTTTGGAGCTGATAAGACCTTCTCCATGGATTTTTCTTAGTACTGTATCATACTTCAATTTTGCTAGACAACCTTACCCATTGATTTCAATCTAAATCTTGAGTCTCAAACAGAGTTTTTTTTTTGCAAATTTCGCCACTTTGCAACAAAAAGAAATCCTGTTCAACTCACACAAAGGATTTTTGCAAAGAAAATCTGCCAATGTTTCCAGATTTCAAGGAATAAAATCCAATGTCACAACTAATCTATAACTTCATCTTGATCAACTCAGGATAAAGGTATTCTTTGGAGTTTATGTTCTGGTGTTCTGGTTTCCATTAGCCGAGGGGAAAATAGGATAGAGTATTCTGCCTAAAACTACAGTGGGCTGAAAAACAGTTATCTAAATGGAACAACCTCAGTATAGTAGTTCCAAGGGGATGATCCATGTATTCTGAACGAGCAGAGCATTTGTCCTGACAAAACCTACTAGCTAGTTTACAAGCTATGTTGATTGGCTATATTGCTAAATCTCATTTGTAAGTTGGCATTTTTTGTAAGTGGTTTTATCGTGATGGGTTCATTATTGGTGACCTGGGCTATGAGGTTTTACATGTTTTAACATTCTCCAATTAGCAATCAGTAACACACACAATCTGGCGCTCAGTAAACTAGAATGAATTATTCTGTCTAAAGCTGCAGTTGCTTGCTGACAATCGAATCAAGCTACATGATCAGAGCTGCTAGTGCTGGTCCTATTTTGTTGTTTTTGAACTGGTTGCTCATCGTTTAACCCTATGTGTAATAGCTGCACTAATATAGCATCCAAAAATGGGAAAAATAAGTGTGTATTAGGAGCACGCAAATAGTCAAACTGTAATCAAAATTCAAAAGTCAATTACGTATGTACAATTTTGATGTTTTTTTGCATTCTTGAAAGGCTAATTGTGATAACTGAATATAAGTGAGTTTTTTTCTTGCTATTTCCAACTTTTTTTTTTTCTTTCCAAAATATTGAAGAGATACAGGAAAAATTATCAGTCTGACATCCATATATGATCATTGTTGTGTGCTTTCACCTAGCACATTGTGGTTGGTGAAACTCAAAAGATTGATGGTTCTTTGAATAATCCAACCTCCCAAGGTTTGTCCATTTGTGATATGATAATTTCACAGACTTGAATATTACTTGAATGATGGGAATGAAGATGAGGACTGCCAACATTCATTCTATTCCCATTTTGCAATTGTCATGACAACTTCAAGTGGCATTTTGTAATTGTGGTATAGGCCTTCTATCAACCAAAGTGGTGCAGGGATTCAATGAAATTCTCAAGCTGGCAGGGTCCAGTGCCTCCAGTTGCAATGTTGAGAGGGTCTGTATTTTTTTGGGGCTGACAAAAAGGGTAGTGTTTGTAGTACAAAGTTGATGTTTGCTGTGAAACACTGACCAGTTTAGAGAATGAATCCCTTCTCAACATCCCAATGGAACAAATACAGATTGAAGATTTGACTTTCCGTTTTCTCTCTGCCTTATAGTCAATGCCTGTGATTAGAACTTAGAAGTGAGCTTCTAGGCTATCTCCCTTCCAAATTCCTAGTCACCCAGAGTAACCCTAGGTTCTCGGGATAAAATCTGATCTAGCCTGATGTGCACCTGGAGCGCATCCCCCAATGCTCACTTTGGCCATGATCTCACAAAGAAAACATATTGCCGTGTGTAATGTATGGAAGACTTTTTGGCATGAAAGATTGCAGTAGCTGAAAACGTTTGCTGGTTTCATGTACAGAAATTATTTTCATTTAGACAAAAACACCAAATACAAATATCAATTATCCAGCTACATCTAAGGTAGTGCAAAATGATCTGCTCTTCATTTTTCTCTCAGCTTCTGAATCTGCATGTCTTTGGGAATAGCAGAGTTTGCGTTTAGGTAGACTGGGAAATACTCAAAATATGTCTTTCTTATTTGGGGTGTGTATCCGTTCTTTTTTAGCATTGCGTCCAGCAAAATGAGAGAGCATGATCTCATAAGCCTGCAGAAGAAAATTGGGCCTCAAAAGCTAGGCCAGTTTGCCAGAAAAAAAGGTTAAAATAGCATAGCTGCTGATCCCCTTCTCCAATAATTACTTACGGCCAAAAAGGTCAAAACATTTGCCAATTATGCTCATAGCTGTCTGACACTTATTTTTAATATTCATGTCAGGATCGTGCTAAAACAAAGCGAGTAAAAGGTGGGAGTGCCGCTTGTTGCAATCAGGACGCAAATCTCACTACAGCAAATTAGCGCAGAACAATCATGCAGAAAGAGAACAGTTGCCCCAGGCGACGGCGAATTGGAATGGCAGAGTTGGTCGGAGACTGGACTGAGTTTGGTAGCAATGTCTGAAGTCTGAACCAGAGCGGCGGGCTGTGCAACTTATTTTACCTGGGCTTTTTTTAAATTTGGGGGCAGGCGGGCCCCGGTTTGGAGTTTGAATCTACCACTTCGCTTTTGGCCGCTTCTTGCCGCATCCCTCCCTCTGGATCTGGATCCCCGCTTCCGAGCAGTAAAATTTCCACCCTAGGCGGGATGGACCAGTTATGGGTTGTTCTAAAATTTCTTTGGCTTCCATTAAAAGATGCATTCCTGCAACACCGAGAGATCTGTCAAAGATTGTGCCACTTGTGTGAGTTTGAGGATTTGATTTTTGTGGTTTTTGTCAGATTTTGTCACACTATGGATGCGCGTGGTTACTGTTGAGTGAAACCCCTGGAAAACGGTGCGGTGTTTTTAATTTGGTCATTGATCTGTATCCAGCATTTAACATCTGGGTGTGGTGTTTCTATGAATGATGAGTTTTGACATTGATGATTTATATTATGTCCAGCATCGCGTTTTTGCTAGAGTTTTTGCACAATGAAATAAAATTTAGTGCTCTCTTGCATGCAGTTAGATGTTTAAGTACAATTGCATAATGTGGGAAGCTTTGTTATTTCCACTAGTGCGAGATGGCCAACACCTTTTTGTGTAAGTTAAAAGCCTGGGGCTAGGGGCTTTACTGAGTATCTTTACCTGTGCCAATTTTTAATTTTTAAATTTTTTCTAGGATACCTGGCAGGTATCACAAGAATAAAACAAATAAAATTGCAAGGTGTTTTGAAATGTGGAATGCCCCTCGAAGTGGGCATTCTGTTTTTTTTGACATGCCCCATGAACAGTGGGAGAAAACTGGGCTCTGTAAGGTGCTCTCCAATTAAATTAGAAAAATAGGTGAAGGTCTTTAGTCTTTACATGTTGGGTAAAACCTGAGAACCAGAGCTTTAGAGAAATAAGGGACCCTGAGGCAGGAGCCAAAGGAGTCTTGAACTTTTTACTTGAAAATTTGGTGATTTTTTTGGACAGGGAATTTGTGACAGAAATTTTTGAGGTAAAACATTTGCAAAAGCTCACCAGAAAAATACTTGTATGTAGTTATTTCTATTATAAGAGTATAAGCTTGTCTCCAACACAACGGAAACAATTCTTGCAACACTGAGCTGCTATGCTATTTAGCAACTAGTGCACATTCAGTTCTCCTACTAGGAATTTATTCCTTCAAGCCATTCATAATATGGGGTCCAAGTGAGAGCTCCTAGCTATGCTTTCCCATAATTTGAGGGAGAGGATGAGCAACAAAATCTTCTCTTTTGATGCACGTGGATGAGGGGAAAAATATGAATTCACTGTTGGCCAGTTTAGAGTTTTGGCCAGTTCTGGTTCTCAGTTTGGTTACCAGGGACTTGGATCATTGGTTCAAATTTTTGAATTTCTTTTCAGAACGGGAAATGGAATCCAGGTTTGTCAAAAAACTAAAACCTGAATCGGAACAGGCAATCACCCTCTGGCTAGAACCTGACCTGAAATCAGAACTGGCTCCAAAACCCCTTTATCTAGGTTTCAGTTCTGAAGTTTCTAAAAATTAAAAAAGTTTTCATACATTATTTTTTTCTGTCTGGGGTCAGACATGTTGATAGTTTAAGAAAAAAATGAAGGTTTTGAATAATAATAGTGATTTAAAAAAAATAAAATTGGGGGTGGGGTGGGCATTAGGCATGTAGTTCTTACTTTTTGAACATGTCTCAAGTATGCAATTTGATTTATATATATTTATTTTGGGTGAGTTTAGGTATGTAGTTGATAGAGGTGGTCACATTTTATTGTTGGTACAATGCTAGTAACAAGAAAAAAAAATTCTGTTTTGGGCTATGTGTAAATAGATAAAACTGGATGTGGTTTGGAACCGGACCTGCTTAAGTTTTTTTTCAAAGAACATGGAATCTGGGGTCTTGAAATGTGAAGAATTGGGTCCAGAAGTGGACCAGAGCATCTATCAAAGAATCCATGAACCAAAATGAAAGGTTCTTTCAAATAAAAAGATAAAAGTTGAAACCCGGACTAGAGATTCTTGGTTTTTAGTCATAAAATGTTACATGTTTTAAGATTGATAACCTACCTTGATAATAACTATAATAAATTTTCTAATCAGTCAATTGGTTTATTAATTGATTATCCAAAAGATCAATTATGATTAAAAACCAAGAAAACAGGATCTATATATATATATATATAGGAAGTAAATAATCAACAAGACAATCAATGGTTATCAACCAGTCATTTCATGATCAACAATTATTACCCCTCAAATATTGATAACCCTCTCAGCACAAAATTTAAAAAAAAAAACCTACCCAGAGTTCAATCACTGGACAACACTGGTAAAACCATCAAATTATAAAACCATATTTCCAAATCATTATATGTTTACAGTTTGTCAATAATCAACCAAGAGATTATATTAAAATAGGTTTAATATAAAGAAGATTGGGACTCATGAGATCCAAACATATGCTGGTTTAAGAAATATCCAAATCCCAAATCTTTTGTAATGATATACTGAAAATAATTTGACAATGTCCACAGCCCAAATGAAGTTGTTTCATTGCAAGAAGACACTTTGACCCATCAACCGTTGTGTTTCCAAGTTTACAAGTCTGGAAGCCAAGCTTGGCTCTTCAAACAAAGGTGATCCCTCTTCCTGTGCATCAACCATTTATGGCGTCTTCATTTCGTTTTTGACATAATAGGGGAAAATATAAATGGTGCAGTAACTTACTCGAAGACACTCTCTTAGAACAAGGTCCACAATACTAGGTAATTAAAGAAATAGGACCAAGAAATTTCAACAATTCATCATTACCCCGCGAAGTATGTATAATGCTTCAACTTTTGATCCATGATGTGAATGTTGATCATGTCAATTTGGTGGCACTATGTTCATGAAATTGCTCCCAACTCCTTCAGGTTCTTCCTTGTGTGTTTGTGATTCTTGTTGTTCTTTTCAAATATGGATGTATGACATGAGTCACAGGCATAGGCTTAATTTCCAAGTTCACATTGGAGTGCAGGATCTTTTTTTTATATATTTTCAAATTCCATGACAACGATGAATCTCAATGTATTTGATATGGAAGTAGTTAGTTAGTGAACCCTCATTTGTGGCAATCGCAATGGCTCCATCTAATCCATGTGGTCAAATGCACCAACTCCTTTTGAAGTTGGCTATTTGTTATTCCCCCTTCAATTTATATATTGTAATTGTTGGACGTGATGTCTGAAAGCCAGAAAGGAAAGTTTTCCATCAGGCTTGGGAGGTAAGTGTGTGAGTAGAAGGCAAGACATTTTACAAGGGCAGTTTACAAAACTAAAGTGGGCACCAGCCAGCAAAGCAGTTAAAGGAAACTGACAACACTGAGCAATGAGTTGAAATTGCAACAGTTCATCATGCAATCTTTAGTGAGAATAAATATCAACAAAGTGCCAAAAGAATGCAGGGCGACAATCAACATGAGCCACATTGGTTACTCCCAGAAGGTGAGTTGTGGGAGTTCCAAACTGAAATCTAAACAGCTTATACAACACCTAGTCCTCATTCCAGCAATCTACACAGGGATTCAACTCACTAATCATCTGAAATTCACTTGGCACCCTGCAATAGCATCTTGCAAACACCCAGGGCTAGCTCCATAAATAAACAAGATAGCTTGCTGGAAACTGTGTTGACAATTCTTGGCCTCACCTTTGTTCTATGTTACACCTACTGGTTAACAATCTTGAAGAGCTAACCTTAAAAGGTTATGTTCGGACCTTGTTCATACATAATTACTCAATTCTGTTCATCAATAAAATCACTGCCTTCTTCATCATATGTGATTCAGTTATTTCTACTATAAATTGCTTGTGTACATAATGTAAATATTGCATATCATGTAAACAGAAGGCACTCTCTGCTGTTCTGCAAAACCTCACTTCCTGCATTGAGAGTTATACCATTGAAGATGCATCCATACTTCACCATTTCAGCTTTCCTGATGAAGGTTAGCACCTATTTCCTGGAAATATTGACCATGAAAATCAGAAGAGAAAATGATAGCTTGCTGCATTAGGGAGGAGACGCACAGAATTCTCAACTTCATTTGGAGTGTGTCTACCATCACTGGCACCATTGCCAACTTGGCAGGGCAATCAGAGAGGAGGATAAAGAATGAAACACAATGAAGGGAACTTGAAAACAGCAGTTTAAGTCATATTTTTCTGTCTTTGGTGATGCTGATGGAGGAGGGCCCTAGCATGAACATTTGTCTACATAGTAGAGCCATTTACCTCAACCAGAATAATGGCACACCAGTGCAGGAGATCTATACTTAGGAATTTGAGTTCAGCTGAAGCCACCATCCACTCATGAATTATGTACAAGAAAAACTCAGCATGAGCTCTAGGTTGACCACATATATGCTACTTTCTTGCTAAAGGTGGTAGGCTTAAGCTTCCCCTGTTTTGTGAATTTTACCAGATTGCTGCACTTCCTTTGCAGTCATACATTCAACTGCATCAGAGCAATCATTGTCCCTGCTTACAGGCTCTTTGTCTCCATCTTCATCCTGTGACACCCCAAGAAGAAAATAAAAATTTAGAATCTTCTGATGACCTCTTTCACTCCACCATCACAGAGCAGGCAACATACAACTCCATGTCCAGCCAGTGACACATTTCTTCAACTCTTAATACACTTATTAGTCATCAAATGTCAATTAAGCTACACCAAAACTTTCAGCTCTGGTGATTTCACTCCAAGCAGCCTTTCTAAGGACAGGTGAATCACATGCTCATAAGGCACTGGAAGGGCTGGAAGGGGAACATCAATGGTTGTGGGATGGTTTGAGAAGACACCCTCCATGAGGTTTCAGGAGGTCAGCCAAAGACTCATGGCCCATTTTGCAGGATTACAGAATGCTGCCCTGCCTTCTTCCTTACATTCCACAAAACCAGACGGTACCACATTTAGAAGCATTTCAGCTGTTGATAAGACAATATGGTTCCAGATCCTGATACCTAGCAATGCTCCGTTGGGTAACCAGTGGTAGTCTCTAAAAAGATTGTTAGTGATTCAACATAATCTCTACATTCTCTAATATGAAGAAATGAGTTTCTACCTGACAGCCAGCATGCAGGATGTAAAGAACTATTGAACATCCATTCGGTTCAATGGCAGCAGGAGACCAATGTACAGAATGAGTGAGGAGCAATGAACCTTGTCAGGGTGGCTAGCTTGACTCTGCAAACGCTGAGGCTGGGAATTGAGATCAAACATTTGTGAGGTTGGCTGCCTTTCAGCATGCAACTGGAGCACCTCAACACCCACTGCAATTGCACCAGCTGGTCCAATGCTGATTAAATCAGCTCCCAACTTAGGACTAGCCCTCTCATTCTTGTTCTCTTGTTCATGATGATGATGGTGGTGGTGGTGGTGGTGGTGATGTATATGGTTTTGGCCATTCTTTTGCAGACCATTCAGGTGGTTGTTTGTCCCATCCAAGTTTTCTGGTTGCTTGTCATCTGGAATGTTGTCATCTTGTCCTGGTTTTTGTACAGGAATCTGCAGTTGCCAAAGTGCAATACAACATCTTTGAGTCTGAATGCCTAAGAAGGAAAATTATAGCTTTCTTATCTGATCGCATTTCACCAGGTTAGCAAAGATTCCTGTGACAACATCTTGCTAATGGTGCATACATCCTAGATCAAATCAAGAGTATGAGAGCTTCAATCACCACAAGTTCCCCCACACATAATGTCCCTCCAGCAGCTGTGTAATATCACCAAGATCACCAGTAATAGGATCTGCATAATCCAACGAGTTAAGAAGCAATATCCCCAGCTATATGGTCTCCTTCAACAGTAAACCAAATCCAATGAGAGCTCTGTTGACATGCTATGGCTCTCCCCACATCATGAAGCAGAAAGAGGAGTCAAAGGTATGAATGTCAATCTTGCCTCTACTCTTTGTGCCATCAGGAGGTAGCGTTCGTGCGTCTTTTTACCACCAATATGCACATCCATGTCACACTGCAGGCATAGGGATGTTCCATCAATTCCGCAGAAGAAAAATGCTGCTCCACAAAACAGATGAAATGAACAGCTCTTTAAACATAATTCCAGGCACATATCAGATGAGTAGCTCAAATGTAATTTGAGGCACATGCAAAAGTGAGTCAATCTCAGCAACAACCTCCATATAGCTGTGTCCACTTTCAACTTCTCTGCCATGGGCTACACAATTAGGGATAGGGAAGAGACAGCACCTGAGGCATTCTCACATATGTCACACAAAGGCACTGCTCGTGTCTCAGCAAGCTCTATTCGCACATGCCTACTTGCCAGCTGGTTACATGCATGGACCTTCATTCCAACAGAGGATGTTCTCTTAGGTTTTCATCCAACAGAGGATGTTTAGGTTTTCATCTCCTTAATAACTCTCTGCTATTTGCAATCTCAATGGAGAGCCTAGCAGAAGACCTTCTAAAGACATGTTTGTTTCACTGAAAGTGGGCTAGAGTAAACCTGGCTTTACATTTCCTTGACAATTTTGTGTGTCTTGTGTGGTGCATTATTTGGACTCTTTCTGCAACCAAAATTCCTTCCTGAATTGAAACCACCATGAAGTCCAATATGGATAATCAAACACAGATGAGGACCATCTGAGTTGCTGAGTGCAATTCTTGATCTCCACAGCCAATGCCCTTCCCTTCATATTGGATGCTTGTTGATTATGTAAGAGAGCATGGATCTTCCACTGGTGAGTGAAAGTCAGACTTGGATCATGAAGAGTCAAAACAGTTGGAGATTGACAACTTATATTTGTTTCCTCAAGACAACTCATCTGATCCAAATGGTTGTACAGATGCATCCAGAACTGCATTATGCAGGTGAACAAAGTTCACATACTTTGCTAAGTCTATCATGCTTCTGTTCAAAAGAGAGGTGACACATTTCCCAGAATGTGCACAGTAGGTCTGGATGGACATCTTACCCACCACCTTTGTCAGGAAAACATTATGAATTCTGGTTAGGTTTCTGTTGAGTTTTTCTGGATAGCCCAAAACTGTGACTGTGGTCATTAGAGTACTTTAGCCTTTTTACTGGATCCAGTGTTTCAAGAAGGCTAGGACAAGGAACAGTATGATGCTCAATGCCTTGTTACACAAAAACATCCTACACCACTCCCAGTCACATTTCAAGTTATTCCTCACATGAACATAAGCAGAAAAGCCGCAGAGGTCTTGCATACCTTCTCATCACATTTGTGGCAAAGAGCTGCCTCATCTGCTGCACAAAACAGGTGTGCTGGTGCAACCTCGCATACATCACACAGGGTCCTCATGTCTCTGTCCTAGGCTTACTAGTCACTCTACAGGATTTGTCCCTTGGAAAAAGCTCTTTGAACTTCAATCCCCAATATTGTCTTTCATTAACTGTCACTAGTAAGAAGATCAATCTAAATCTAGACTTGTCCAGCCATAAAATATGCACATAACCGGGTCATATAGAACCAAAAAGAGAAACTGGCTAAAGCCCGTAACCAGAGCAACAACTCTCGGATATCTCTCGCATCCTTATGTGGACAGTTTCTGACAACCGTAATTGGAGGGCAACCCAACTCTTCCCCTCCAATCTGAAAGTTCTTGAGAAGAAAAGAAGTTATGCCCAGCCTTATCTATTACAAAACAGGCACGCAGTTTGGTCGTCTAAAAAAGGAAGTGTCGCCATGTCTGACTAAGTACCTCCTGCGATTTGGAACTACTGCTTCTTTGTAGGAAATAAACACTTCCTCCCAGCCATAACAGGGGCAAAACCATGATGTCGAATCTTCTCCCGGCAAAACTCCTCCCAAGCATCTAGGCTCTTCCACACTTTGAGACACTTCGAAGTTCATACGACGCGCTCACTCCTCTCATTCCTTTGCTCTTCTCTCACTACCCCCAGGTCATGATCTTCACCGCCAGCAGCTCACGCTCCTCGTGAGCCTGGGAACCCCCCCCCCCCCCATTCCGGTTGTCTTCTCAGACCCAAACCCTCGATTACTACTGCCGTTCTGGAATCCAACAACTGGCCTCCTCTTCTTCAATGACCCCAGAATGCATTTCCATGCAACTGGGTCGCTTCGCCAACCATCCGAACAAACTAAACTTCCCCGAGCACAGCATGACATCGAAAGTTTGAATGCTTCCAAGCTCCAGAATGGGATGACGGAACCTGTCAGTCAGTCCGCGCTACTGAACATGAAAAAAAGTCACTTTGCTCACGTAACGAAGCCTCATCACCATCTAGCAGCAGAAGGGGGGAAAATCCTCTATTTCTGTTGACTGGATTGCATTCAATCTTTGAGCATCTGTTCGTGCACTAAGTCCAGAAATCTCACTATTGACCCCTAATCAAACCACGAGTTAATCTGGTCATAATGATAACTTGTGTAGCCTGTGGTCGGCGAGAGTGTGAACTGGTTACCCAACTAGATTTTCCTTCCAAAACCATTTAATTGAATATCCAATGACAAAAATTACTCAAAATTCAATGTCTCCTGCACCTTAGGTCTAAAAGTTTGGAAATCACCTCCATTAAATCCTCCTTACGTCAGCTCTCCAACAACATCATAAGCCAGCCCAAATTACTTTTTTGTTTTGATTAAAATGGATTTTAAGTGGGAAATTTGTTCAATATTCAATACCTTCTCCACCATAGGTTAAACCATTATAACATCAACTTGGTGCAACCTCACTCATTGAGGTCTTTCTGACAGCAACAAGAGCGCGGCGACAGACGCTGTGATTTGAGAGATCTCAACTTGACAAACAAAAAAATTTCAAATTCCTTTATAGATAGATAATAGTACTCAGTGAACCCTAGCCTAAAAGATAATCAAAGTAACCACTCCTGGTTGTGGGGAAAAAGTCATGAGAAGGAACTCTCGCCCTTCTTGGCCTCATCATCAGCATCAACAACCAGAAGTGGGAAATAGCACAGAACAGAAAAAATTGCTCTCTAGGAAGACTAGCAGCAACAGTGCAAAAATTTCCTCCCTAAAGCCCAGCTAAAATCAGAGTTATTTACTAACCTGGGTGCAGGGAATTAGGTCACAGAGATGATAAGCTCTTCTTCTTCTTCATTAAGGTTGCATCCATCAACTCATATTAATTAGAATTTCATTATGTGTGGGCTATCAGAAAAATAGTTTGCGATTATCACAATGTAAGAGCAGACATATCCTGGGTCAATAGCACAGCCAAAATGTGTGCTGACAAGTGTCTTGCATGGTGCAGGACTGATCATTGAATCATTGGCAGCCAAGTGGGGTTCTGCCTACCATCAAAGTGATCCATCCAATCCAGTTGTGGGTAAGGATACCCGGGAATCGTAGGAGAGCTTACAAAAGTGTTTGCGTGTCGGGCAGAGGGATCACCGGATGCGCAGATCATCATCGTCCGTTGTGACATCTTGCAACAGCATCTTTGCACACCAGAAACCCATTTGTCTTTTTCCAAATCTCTCTCTCTCTCTCTCTCTCTCTCTATACCTTTTTGAAGTAGCCGCTGACATTTCTTTTCCTTCCTTGCTTTTTTCTTTTCAGCGATGAGAAAATCCTGGCTTACATGATAAGTTTTCGAGTTTGCTTACCATTTACCCGATTGTACCCAAAGGGTAAATGATGGTCACTAACCCTTACTCTTAACTGGATTGATAGCGTTGCAAAACTGATATAGGTTGCTGTATTGGCTGATGGATTCTCCAAGTCATATATACCCATCCAACATTGTTATGTACCAAATTTTGGCTTACATGTATGGGAGATCCATGTACAAGTGGGTTCTCCTGAGGGGGTTAGCCCAAGGGTGTTCCCCAGTCTCAAGAGAAACCCACAACTACAGTAACCTTCCCCCACATAAATGACTGGCATTACCCAACCCCGTTGGGTTCTTCTCCTGGGGGAGACTCCTCAAAGTACACAGAAAAATAAAAATACAGTCAATATATGAGCTGAGGATAAGAATGTTGGCTCCTTTTTTGAGCGATTGTTTCTTTGTATATATTTGGAAAACCATCCAAAACAGGGCTGCTTATTTTTTACTTTTTGGAGAACAACCAACATGGTTCCAATAGCTTTTTGTAGTAGTGCAAATGTGGCGATCTTATTTTTCTTCAAGTGAATGCTTGGTTAGTATGACTTTTTTATTAGGGGTTAAATGGCAACCTATTCAAAAGTTTGGGAATAAGCATAGGTAATATTATTATATCAACAAAAAAAATCCATTTATTTTATAAAAAAATCAAAAGAATGGTCATTGAAATCTTATTGAATAATGATATTTTGTTCAAAGGATTTTAAACTTTGAAAAGGAAATAAATGTAACTATGTAAATTATTGAATTAAAAAAAAATGTAAACTCAAATCATTTCATTTGAATAAAATCTCAATAAGATATGAATTTTCAAAATTTAAGTTTTTGTAATGTTTAAAATGAAGTATTTGATAAATGTAATGTAATGTAACATATTATCATAACAAGTGGGGTGGTTTGATAGTAAGGGTGTTTGCCTCCAATCCAAAGGTCAAGGGTCAAACCTCATGAATGGTGTTATGTGTGGTCAACAATAGTATGTTTATCGAATATTCTCTTATAGAATTTTTAGAATAGGTGTGTAGGTAACAACTACAAGAAAAATTTGCAAATTTTCATATTTATGGTGTAAATTCAAATAAATTAATTATACCTCGGATGAGGGTGTGGAAGCCTCTATTAAAGGGTTTGGACTTGATTTTGACAATGAGGAAGGAAGTGAGGAGGAAATTGCAACAAGATGTGATGACATAGACAGAGAAAATGAAGAAACTCTAGAATTAAATCAAAAGTAGGATGAGCAAGCGAATAGGCAATGAAGTGAGAATGAAGTGATAAAA
>Ga0116228_10001030_pt1 | contig 22653 bp, 18 predicted proteins | sample S1TSphfallax_2_FD_89694 | JGI IMG/M metagenome (GOLD analysis project Ga0116228, IMG submission 89694) | Host-associated microbial communities from peat moss isolated from Minnesota, USA - S1T2_Fc - Sphagnum fallax MG | ecosystem: Host-associated > Plants > Peat moss > Unclassified | place...
CATTACTAGAGTTTGAGTTGTGCAAGGTGAAACAAGCTCTCACTTTCATAATGCTTTGCATTTGAGGGCTTTACCTAGTGTAAAGCCTTATGGAAATTGTTTTTTATGCTCCAATGGCTAAATTTGAAGAAATGAAATAATTAATGATTAAAATTGTTCATTATGCATTGAGTTTGTAGTATAACAATAAGTGTTTTTTTTTAAATGAAAGAAGTGATAAAAGGAAGGACATTCTAAAACAGAAGGGCCCACTTATTATGACATGTTTTAAATGAGAAATGTGGGTCCCTTTTGTGAAGGCTATTTATGTTTTGCAACTAATCTTCCTGCACACATTATTACAAGACTATGATTTTTACATTAGTAGAATTGTGTAAGATGATTGTAATGTCAGCTATTTGTCTAGTTTGAATAATTGGGTTTGATTTTACTAACATAAGAAATAGCTATGTCCATTTTGTTTTTTTTAAATTAACAACTTAGTCAAATCAAACATTAGATTAGATGGATGATAAATGTAACATTCATGTGCACTCGTAAAATTTGACTAAAATGACTTACATGATCAAATTCAGTCATATAGGTTTGATAAAATGTGATTAAATTGCATTTTTTTGATGATGAGACAATATTAAACTTGAAAAAATAATTAGATAATTAATTTCAAATTAAAATTACTAAAACATGTGAAAATGTTATTTAGTTATCATGTTTTCAATTTATATTTCTAATGAATTGTAATAAAATAAAAATAGGGGGCAACAACAGAAAAAGAACAAAATGATAGGTGTGAAAAAATGAAGGATTAAAACTGAATTTTTTAGTTTTAACTAATTATACAAGTAATTAACATGATCAATTTATATGTAAAACTTTATTATAACCATGTAAAACAACCCACTTATTGTTTGCAAAGTTGGCAAGCATAACAACCAAAGAGGGGTCAATTTGGCCATCCACATCAAAAAGATGACATGGGATGCAATTCCACATGTGGTCCTTCCATGTTTGACCATATTGACCTTTCAACGACAATATCTTCAAAATAATACGTCCAACACTTGCATTCAATGTTATTGATATTATAAGTATACATAATGTCCCAATTTGAATATGCAAACTTGATGTTAATAACCACCTCTTTGAATAGTGACATAATGTAATGTATCTCAATGTTGGGTAATTACCAAATTATCCATATCATTGGCATTACACATTGGAACAAAACTATTTGTTGCTCACATGCCCAAAGACACACCTTAAAATCATCGAAATTAACTATGACCATCACATCGCATCATATTGAAGCTAATAGTTCAAGTTCACAATGAACAATAAAATAATATGGGGAAAAAATTACAATTGAAACTTGTCGATTAAACATATATCCCATGGCAATTGCACCATCTAGTATGGCCTTTTTGAAGCCCATACTTTAACAAACCTTGATTCACCATCCACATCGTTTGTTTACCTAATTCATTTAATTAAAAATGGTTTTGTGAAATTATGTGATGATTAATCAAAAAAATTTCCACGCAACTCTTAAAATTCCATGTGAAGGTTTGTACCTTGGTTGATGAGTACTTTGGTTGGAGCCCTAAACCTATTGAATATCCTATCCATAAATGTATAGCAACATTTTTCATTATTGTGATTCGGTAATGGCACCAACTCTGACCATTTTTAGAAATGTTTCATCATAACCAAAACATATTAATTACATTGGACTATCAAATTTAGTGGGCCAACAAAATCCAAACTGACGCGCTCCCAAGCTCCTTATTAGCCTCAAAGATGAGCCTAAAATAGAAAACAGCGGAAAGGTTAGAAGCTTAGGGCACGCTCCCTGGCTCTCAGCACTTTAAAGGGCTAGAGGGGCATGCTGGAACTCCGGTTTGGGACTAGGAAGAGTGACAAGCAATTTATTCACTCACTCGGATCTGTATCCAACCAACCACAAGTTGGTTAGTACTATGTTGCAACACCTTTGGTGCTAAGACAAGCCATGAGTGACTTTGGCCTCACAAGACTCACCACGGCCCAGACTCGAGGGAAGCCATCACCTTCCCCCATATAGTATTCTCTGCGCCTCTTCGCAAGGCCCACATCCAAATGGCCTTTTTGTCTCGGGACTCCCAAAGGGGAGTCCCAAAACTGCTAAAGTTAGACTCCCGCAACTTTGCGGGGCCATAATTTCTTGCTCAAACCTCCAATCGAAATGAGGTCTCAAGCAAAGTTGTAGTTCTCATCAAGAGTTTTCCAATAGTGTATTGCACTACATCTGCACGCACGGAAGTCAGGTCAATTCTCGACTTTTTATGGTCGGGAGTCAAATTGTTAATTTGACTCCCAACCTTTCTTTTTGCCATAACTTGTGTTACATATGTCGAAACAGGTCATGCGAGCCCATTTTAGACATCTACACTTCAATATTTTTCCAATGATATAACGAACTCCTCAATGTGAGGTGTTTTGACCTTTGCAATTGCTCTCTGAAGGTTCGGGAGTCCACCGAAACTCCAACTCCCAAAAGGAGAGCTCACTTGGGAGTGTGAGTCTTCATTCTCACACTCTTTTTGGCTTACACCCTTGAGACCCTTTTGCCTTGGTCTCGAACCCAAGGCTAGGGTTGTGACACAAATTTTGTCAATGCCCAAACCCCATGATAGGCCATGGTTATAAATGAAAGGTAAATCCATCAAATGACACCCACATTCAATCATACATTGGACACACCAAGGAACAAACTATTGAACTTATAATTGCATCGCATGCCACCAATATTGTGCCTAGAGAAAAATGTAGGTATGTTAAACCCCAAAATGGCCCAACTCCTCGTGAACATGCAACACAAAGCCTTCACCTTGTTATGGGTGTAGCACAACCCATCCATTGGTTCACACTTGTGAGAGGGAATTGCATTTGCACTTGAATTGATTGGCCTTATGCATGATGTGATCAAAATCTTTAGGTGTCAATTTAACTAGAATTTCATTTGCTTGTAAATATGCAATAACAAATGCATATTCATAAATATTCAAAGCACCATCGCCCTTTGGCTCAATGTCCACATCACCCAACTCCCCATTACATGTGTTAGTTTAAAGTGCATCCCCAAAAAACTTGAACAAAGTGCATAGTTATGTACAAGCATGTTAATTTGGAACTCCGTCCAAATTCATGTCACCATGCCAATGAGCCTTATGGCATCCTTTTCATTGAAACTTGGGTTCCAACTCCACCCATTGACATCTTAATTAAACTTACAAACCCTATGAATTATATGAAAGTCATATTCATGTAGGATATATAAGTGCCCACCTAATTAATTTTTCAATGAAATTATTTGATTCCATTAAGAATTTTAAAGCCTTGTGATGTGTACCCAAAATGAATGGGTTATAATACAAATCAGAACAATGAACAAATTGCCCAAACAATAATGAAGCATTTTCCTTCATATAAATTGTATTTGACCTTCGTTTCATTATTGATTAACATAATCCACCATGAATTTTTTACCATCATCATTTAGTTGGTTAAGCATTTTTCCTAAGCCTAAGGTGCTCTAATCCATATTTAATTAAAAAGGTCACACCTTAATGGGTTGTCATAAAATGGGTGTTGATGTGAATTTGGTTTTAAATTCTTGAAAAACCTCTTCTTATGTTTCACCCCAAATGTATTGTTGGTCAATCCTTGTCAACTAAGTTAAAGGCTTAACAATGCTACTAAATCCGTTAACAAACCTTTAGAAATAATTACATAAGTTCGAAAAATAACTTGTTATCAATTAATATTTAATGGTTGAGAAACTTGTGAAATAACTTTAACCTTCACCTTCTAAAACCCCAATCCACCTAAATAAACCATATAATACATGTATTCCACTTGAGTGTGAAAGAACCAACACTTGCCAAGATGATTTTAAAGTTATGTTCCTTAAGTTTTTCAAACACCTCTTGTAGATGTTGTATGTGTTCATGTGGACTTAAGCTAAAAACAATGATGTCATCATGAATGTAACACCTAACAAAGTTGAAACTTGCCACCCAATCTTTAACCTTTTAGAATTCTAAAGGGAATTCTTCAAAGCAAATGGAAAAATATCATCATTAATACATACAATCAATCCCATTAGGATCAATCCTTTAGAATGTCATCTTGACCTTGTCAATCTCTTTCAATGGCAACTAATGGTAACTAAAACAAAGTCCAAGGTGTTGAAAACTTTGGCTTGCCCAAGGCATCAAAAATCTCCTCCTATAAGGGCATGGCACGATACTTGTCAAAATGCATCCACTTGTTCATTAGTCTATAATCTTCACACATGTGGGGTTTTGTGCAATTGTATAAAAAGGTATTTCTTGATTAACACCATTATTATTGAAGAATATATACCCTTAGACATTTTTACCAAATTAAACTTTAACAATTATATTGTCCAAGCTTGAACTAAAGCCCTCTTCACATCACTAAACCTATTAGGTCACCTAAAAACTAGATTATCATCTTAAAATATGATGTGGATTTCATATCCTTTAATTGGCTTATTGAATCATATTCACCCCTAGACATTTTTACCAAATTAAACTCTAACAATTATATTGTCCAAGTTTGAACCAAAGCCCTTTTCACATCATTAAACCTATTAGGTTGTGTAAAAATTGGATTATCATTTTCAAATATGATGTTGGTCACTTATCCTTTCAATTGGCCTAATTCTTTCAAATTAAATGTTAAATATCCAATATAATTATGCAATAGAGTTGTATTTTTCACACTTCACCATTATAACTATTGAACCAATATCTAGTGCCAATGTTTTTACAATCATGAGTACTTTGGGTTACAATAATGAAATATCCCAACATTTGAAGTAAAGGTGTGTATTGTGATTGCTACATAGGATGCGGGGAGGTATTTTATTAATTTGGCACCCCACCTATACAAATTTCTTGTCCAACACACAAAAATCCCTTTTAACATTCTTGATCCCATAATTGCCAAATATGTACTACTCAAAATGTTGTAACACCACACTCCCCTTTTTGCACCAACATGGCCATCCCAATAGAGGTGTAACATGTGAAGGATGGGGTGGAGTGGGTGGGTGTGATTGGGTTAAACAATATTGTCTTACCAATGCAAAATTGAAATTCAATATGAAACAACTTAATTAAGGTTCATGATGCCCCAAAATTTGCCTCTAGGTTTTTTCATAAAAAGGAGGCACACCCATGGTATTAGTGTGGAAGCCCATGGCCCACTCCTTTTCATCTACATTGGGCTCCTCCGTGTACCATGATCCATAGGCATCCATTTCAAAATGCATGAAAACACGAAAAAATTAAAAATGTCAATAACGCTATTTGTGGAAGTTCAACACTAAATACAAATGTGAAAGGTGGTCAATCATCATGGCAAACTATGCATGATTAACATCCCAAACCTAGTATGTCATCCACCAAGCATGTGTGTGACCTTAAGATCAATGGATGTGCTTGTTGGATCGCCTTTAGTGGTGATAGGTTAGTCCATAACCATCATAAATGATGGCCATGGTTCAACCAACTATTGTTGTGTCCACTTGGATTGGACTATTGATCCAAACCTGAATTTGTTGCCATTTGACCAAAAACAAGTTAGTGGTCAAACATTCTTCAACAAGCATGCACATGGGTGCATTTGTGTGACTAACAAGTATTGTAAAACATGAATTAACTCCTAAAAAAATCATGGTACAAGGTCTAAAAGGCCTTGTTTTATGTTAACTTGTGAAAGCCCTTAACATGGCCATCCTGAAATGAACCTATTAATTGACCCAATCCTATCCAAATCTAATGCCCTCAACAATATGATGTTGTTTAGAAAGGAATGTTAATAGCCTTAAATCATTGATGTTGGCAACAAATTAAAATATCTTTGTTGTAACATCATAATGTGGGACATGGAGGTTAATATAACTTGTGGCTGCTTTTTCATATAATGGTATTGTAAAATCTTGATATCATACTACAATATTATAATTAGACTTGAATTCACATTTCCAAACAATTCTAATAAGCAAATCCCATCCTTGGGAATGTGCCGTTAGATAACTTTGGTATCCAATGGGTTCAATCCTAGTGGCCCATTGCTAGCATTTGCAAATAATTGTGGGATTGGTGATGACAAAATGTGTGAATGAATGAATATAACAACTAACCAATGCCTACAATATCAACAATGTGCCCCATGGTGGCATAGGATTCAAGGTCAACTTTTGGATAAATGGCATCTCACATACCATTGACATTACAAATTCACCATTAGGGGGTTCACTGTTGCACCACCAAATTCTTTAATAGATTCAATTTCGAGTCCAAAGGTGAAAACAATGGAAGGAAAAACAGTTGGGGTACGTTTCCTAATTTGCAGCACTTTGAGGGTAAAAAGGCGTGCTAGAGCTTTGGGATGGGGACTAAAAGGAGTGACAAGCAAGTCAATTATTCACATGGACCTATGCAAATCAAACAATAAGTTGATTAGTGCATAATTGAAGCACTTTTGGTGCACAGACGAGCCACATGCATACACAGACTCATTAGATTCATCAAGGCCTAAATTTGGTGGAAGCCACCACCTTCCCCCTTATAGTATTTTTTTTGCTTGGCCACATGGCATGCACCGAAATGTCATTTTGTCCTGGGATTCTCAAGATGGAATCCCGAAATTTTTGAAATTGGGTTTTCTGCAACTTTGGAGGCTCATAACTTTTTTTGTTCACCTTCGATTGAGGTAAGGTCTAAATCAAAGTTGTAACCATTATCAAGATCTTTCCAACGGTATGTGGAACGCCACTTAAATACTAATGAATTAAGGCGATTCTTGACTTTTAATGGTCAGAAGTCAAATTTGTAGTTTGACTCCTGACCATTCTTTTTGCCACAACTTGTGTTTTAAGTACTCAAATGGGATGTGCAAGCCCATTTTAGACATTGAAATTTCAAGAGCTTTCCAATGATATAAAGAATAGTTTAATCCAATGAGTTTAGCCCCTATAATTATTTTCTGAAAATTTGGGAGTCCATTGGGAGTTCAATTCCCAAAGTGGGAGCCCACTTGGGAGTGTGCATGTTCATGCCCTCACACCCTCCTACACTCCTAGGAACATGAAATGTGACTTTCGAACTTCATTAACAACCCACACCTTTGTAAGCCTTTACCTTGGCCATAAGCCTAAAACTAAGGTCGCAACATTCACCTTGGTTATGGATGTTATATTCCCATAATTCAAAACCATGGGGAAGGCTTGAAAATCTAACACAACAACACATGATGGGTTTTTTGAGTAGTCAAACAAATAACTATTACCGTTTATTACTACAATTGTAATTATTTAATCATAAAAATCATTATGTAGTTATATTAAAGGCCATTGAGATGCCATGTGATGTTATGGTTTTGTGACAATAGTTAGTATGACAACTAGTGGGTTTTTTTGGGATATATATATAATTTAATAATATGTTTTAAATAAATTAAAATTAGTTTTTAAAAATGCCTTGATTTTTGCAACTAAAAAAATGACTTCTAGTCTCACAACATGATGATGTGGCATTTCACATGTCTTTTACAACTTGTCCTATTCGAATACAATGGGAAACATATGTGTATTAGCTATAGCGTATAGTGTGTTATGGTAGCGAGTAGTGCCTACTTAAGGTTTCCAAGTTTAGGGTTAGAGGAGAGTGGCTCTTCTGGTAGGACCCACCTTCATGTTGTGAGTGGGGGTATAGCTTGAGAGAGGGCTCAAAGAACGTAGCTTTTTGAGTTGAACCTAAAGCGTTAGGAGTAGTTGGAATTAGTGTAACTCTGAGCTATGGTGTCCCATTAGCATTGGCTTAGATTCTCCAAGTGGAGTGGGCTTGGCTTGACTATATGTGTTTGCATCACGAGTTTTATGATAGTAGATTTTTCTCGTGACATTTTCACTCAAAGAACTCCGTTTTTTGTGAATAGCTAAACCGTGGGGGTTTTGTGATCTCGCTCTTTGGTTGTGTAGGTGAATTGGGAATGGGTGGTGTTGAAAGGAGCGCCTCAGTGAGAGCTTTCCAATGCACCAAAAAATGTTGGATTTCGTTGAGCGGATCAAAAGTTATGATCGTTTGAAATTGTTGGTGTGCATTCGACAAATTTTTATGACGGTTTTCCAATGATGTCAATTTCTCAAATATGTGAAAATTTCCTTGGAAAAAGTTGGTGAAAATTGGTAGGAGTGTAGCTAGAGAACCGATCTACAATTTGGTTAAGACAGATTATGTTTTCATTGAGTTGTTTATGCGTTACGTTCGTTTTTGTGGTGATGGTTTTTTCTAGTTTGCACATACCTAGCGTGGAAGCGCTGTTGAATTTTTAGTTGAATAACTAAGGAAAATTAGGTGATGCAACTTTGTGGAGATGTTTCTTGAGGGCTGAATTGCATTTGGGATTTTTTGGTGGAGCCAATTGGGAGTATTGGCCTTCAAAAGATCTAAAGATTACGCAGATTTGCACCTAGGTTTTTTTAGTGGTTGTTCATAGGTCATAGCTCGGCACACATACCTTCTCTTCAATTGAGTTTTGGAAGGAAGGAAAATCTGGTTGTCTTCTATATTCTAGTCGAAACATATTGGCATTTGGTGTAGGAACGGTGGAGATATGGTCGTTTGAGTGTTTGCAGACCGATTTCACAGCTTTTGGCTATGGTGGATTAGGGATTTTGTCAGAAATTGAGCTTCTGGCTACTGGGGAGCGCATTTTCGACTTGTTTTGGTGGGTCGTTTGGATGAGTTGAGCCATTTAATTTGGGTACTAGGTTTGGTGATTGGGTCATCATGAAGTAATGTGGTGGTCCTATGGGGGACCATGGTGGAGATGATGAACTACATATAGTGGGTTGAGGTATCAACTACCTTCACCCACATCATCGGTTGTTGAGGAGGATGAGGTTATTGTGGATAATAAGTCTTCCATATTACTATCCAATATTGCAACCCCATTGATTTGGAATATGGACGGGGGTTTTGGGGCCATGAAGAGCCCCCGATGTTACTTAGGTGAAGTGGGCACCATCGAGTTGGGAGACTTCATTCATGAGTTTGATTCTTGGTGCGATATGTAAATGTTGCATAATGCCAGATTGTTTTCACCCTTCTTGGCATGGAAGGGATTATTTCAGCTCTTGGAGGGTCCTCCGATGGATGATTATCATGAGTTTCGGAGAGATCACGTTGTTAAAATTAAGGCATGGAGGTAGCATTGGTCTCCATCCTATGTGTCTATTACTCACAGTGGTGTTGCTAATGGTGGTACTATTATGCCATCTACTCCTAGTATGAGCACACATGTTCCCCCACCTTCGTTTAACCCTGTCACGGAGGTCTTCTTGAAGCTGAAAAAGAACTATTAGGGGGTGAAGACTGAGAAGTTGAAGAGTCTTCAAAAGTTTGAGCGAAAGATTAGTGAGAGTCTTCGCGAAGCATACATTTGTATGCAACGGTTGATTGTAGTTACCCAAGGGGTGACGGAGGCTCAAGTAGTCCAATTTTGGTATGGGATTCTCGACAAAAAGCTTTGATGGAAAGTATGCAATGTGACTCTCATGAGTGACGATTCTCCCACATTGGCCCATGTGTTTGCTTTGTCTGAGAAGATAAAGTTTAACATGGTGGAGGAAAGGATGGTGACATCTGGATTTAGTAGGCATATAACTACTACTTTTCGTGGACAACGGTCCACCTCACAGCCTCGTAGTGGTGGTGGTGGGAGTCGTGGAGGTCAGGGACGACCCCAGTTAAGTTTCGGAAGGATGGGTGCACAAAGACCGTTACTTTCATTCGTTGGTAAACAGCAGGGACAATCTTGTTGGACATGTGGTGGTGTTCATATTCGAAGGGATTGTCCACATGAGAATGGTGGATGGACTTTGGTTGATGGATTTTAGCTGGCACAGGTTCAGTGTGATAATTGTGGCTAGGTTAGCCATCCTTGTGCGTGTTGTTTTGACCTGTACCTAGAGTTGATATTAGGTCGTGGTGGAGGTCGCGGTGGAGTGGCTTAGAGAGGTCGTGGTGGTAGAGGTGGTAGAGGTGGTGGGGGTGGTATAGGTACACCAACGGTTGAGGCACCTCCCGTAACCACTCCTCCCCTTACGACAAAGGTAACTATGGTTGCTAGGATTAAGTAGTTCGATCATAAGCTTGCTACCATGGCAAGTCTCTAGCATCGATCACATTCAAGAGGCAAGGCTTCCACATCTTATGGGGGAGATGATCTCTCTTATATGGTTAGTGTAACACAAATTGAGGCGTCTGTTGCTGTGACAAAAGGCGTCACTTGAGCCTCGAAGCCACGTGGGGTAACTGTGGAGTTGGATCCACAAAGGGGTGAAGTTAATAGACAAGCCAGGCTTCCCCAGTCATTCTTGTTGTCTAAGGTGGTTAAGACTCCTTCCATGGTTCCTACACCACCTATCGAACCGATAGTGAGGCCAACAACATCGACATCACATGTAATGGACATGGATATATCATCGAATGTAGTGTCGCGCATTGTGATTTCAATGTTCAATTTTCGGCCAGTGATTTGATGGTGTCAAGAGTTGACTTAGCTCCTATATTTTGATTAGCAGCCATGTTGTGTGAACATGAGAATGTTGTTGCTACGAGTGTCGAGGTGTGTAAGGGTGTTGATGTGGGGCAACTTGTGGCGGGGGATGTTGCTATGAAACAACTCGTGATATTAGGTGTGGATAGTCCTTGGCAAGTGGTGGTGCCCAAAATGGACGCATTATTAGTTCGGCCAGCCATTGATCATGAGAGGCTTACACCTGGTGTATGTATGTTGGACAATTGGAGTGGTATTTTCTGGTTGGTGAGTCCTACATGCCAAGTGTATAGACCAAATCGGGTTTTGTTGGATTCTGGTGCTCAACCCTTGATGTTGGGGAAGGCAACATGTATTGGTTTGGGTATTCAGAGGTCAAAGCTTGAACCGTGGCCATTCTAGATTCAAACATCACTTGGTGGAGCCAATGATAAATCTCACTTCATGACACGTGAGAGATTGTCAATGCAGATGAGATTGGATCATGTAATTAATAGCTCTAGGTTGGGAACGATTGCTGTTGTTGTAACAGTTGAGTTGTATCATATACTAGTTGGAGGTGTCGTGTTATATCCGATGGGTTTTTAGATGGATTATTAGACGGAGACAACGGCTTATTGATCTAGTTGGCAGTCCGGGGATCGACAGATGAGCCAGATGCTTATGAGATTTCTTTCTAGGGTTCGACCAAGAGGGTCTCCCCGAGAGGTGTTGGCATCAATTGTTGGTTTTAGTGGAGTGGTCACTTGGTCAGGTGATTTGTTGGAGGGCAACATTTCAACCATTGACATTCTAATCTACAAGGATATAGAGGAGGTTTCTAGCTTTGTTGCAACAATGTCCTCTTCATTGGATGTTCCACTTTGGCGTTTGAATGGGGTGTTACAATAGGATGCCAATCATTTGGTATCACAAGCTTGGTGTGAAGTTTTTGTGCCTATGGAGGAGGAGGAGGTTCCAAGACGGATTCCTATTTCTAGTCCTATTGGGTTGTCTCCATTGGATACTACACCCATTGCATGGGAGTATCCTTCCAAGGGTATTTGCGTGTTGGATCTATTTCGTGGGATTAGCACCGATTTGGCAACAATGTTTCAAGCGGGTATTTTAGTTTGGAAGTACTTTTATGTGGAGAGAGATGAGACCGCGATGAGGGTTTCATTGCGCCATCTTGCATTATTGATGCGACAATACTTTGAGTTGTTGCTGAAGTCGGCCATTTGAGGATATCAACGGGCTTTGCCATCAGATATTGCATTGTTGGGGGCGCAAGACCTTGTGAGAGTTGGTCCTATTGATTTGGTGATTGTTAGATGGCCATGCCAGGGTCATACTCGGGCTGGTTGTGGTGAAGGATTACATCACCCTCGATCTCATATGTTTTGGGAGATGTTGCGGGTGTTATGCCATCTTTAAACACATCAAGCACGTGCTCCCACGTACATTCTCGAGAATGTACTTTTGTTGGGTGATACTAGGTCTCATGTGATGGTGAGTGTACACGAGATCCGGTCTTGGATTGGACTAGCAGTTTAATTAGATGCAAGGAGGGTTGGCTCGTGTGCTTATCGTCCATGATTGTGGTGGATGAACTTGTTGCCAAGGGAGGATTGAGACAGGCATATGAGACACTGCCACAATCTTCTCACCTCATAGTGGATAGTATCTTGGATATTGGGCGAAGTTCTCATGTGGTGAGAATTGCTGATAGGTCACCCATGGCAGCAATGAACCAAATGGGACAGCCTAGGATGGCGTTACCCACATTTGTCAGTTTTCTAGCGTCACATTCCTATAAGGAAGGTGGTCCCAAGCTTGTATGGGATACTTGTTCACAGCGGTTGGTGGAGCCCAACGTCGATAAGAGAAAATGTGCAATGGGGTTTCCTATAGGAATGACATCAATCCCTTCTATTTTAGAGGCTTCACGTCGACAAGTGTTGGGTCAGATTATGGACCTAAACTATTTGACTTGGATTGTTAGCCTTGGTATGGTTGAGCAATGTTGGCTCAGAGCCACATCTGTAGTAGTTACACCTCTTGTGAGCTCACTACCCACCATGACGGTAGAGGCATCGGCTGGGGGCGAGGAGAGTTGTGCTTTTCATCCTTGGAGTACATGGGATGTGTTGGGAGAGCATGTGGAGGTTGTGGCCCATGCTGTTGGAGGAGTTTGTTGCTCCAGTGGTGTTCCATTGTGTGACATGGAGGAGCGTGTGGCTTCTCCTGAGGTTTTTGCATAGCAACCCATGGTGTCGTCCTCTTCCTTTAGTGTGTCTACCAAGGAGACTTGGGAGCCATTGATGGGGCCCAAGTTAATAGGAGGAGAGAGGCGACGGTTGACGCAATTCCTAAAGGCGTATAGGAATTGTTTTGCCTTCAATATGAAAGTGTTAGGTGTTTTGATTGGACATGATATATGGATTGAATTGGCTAGTGACACACTAATCTTTCGTTGTCCCTATAGATACAACGATATGGAAAGGGACTTCATTCAGAGTCGGACGTTGTGTCGCAACCCTAACCTTGGGCTCACGCCAAGGCAAAGGGCTTGCAAGGTTACGGGCCAAGAGAGAAACCTGGGAGTCACATCGCATGCTCCCGGGAATGTGAAAAATGTGAGGGAATGAACCCTCAGACTCCCAAGGCAACTCCCATTTTGGGAGATGGACTCTCGGTGGACTCCCGAATCTTCAAAAGGCGATCGTAAGCGTCAAAACTCAATGGTTTGAAGAGTACTTTATATCATTGGAAAGCTCTTGGAACTTGAATGTCTAAAATGGGCTCACATTGCCCATTTGGACATTTGAAACACAAATTATGGCCAAAAGAAGGGTCGGAAGTCAAATTGGCAGTTTGATTCCTAACCACTAAAAGTTAGGAATCAACCCAATTTCGTTGCGTGTAGGTGGTGTGTGACACTTTGTTGGAAAGCTCTTGACAAAGGATAACTTTGCTTCAAACCTCATTTCAATTCGAATTTTGCATGCAAAGTTATGGGGCCCTAAAGTTGTAGGAATCTTAGTTTTGGCAATTTCGAAACTCCCATTTGGGAGTCCCACGACAAAAAGTCATTTGGATGTGGGCCCAATGGGTAGCCACAGAGTATACTATAAGGGGGAAGGTGGCGGCTTCCCCCAAGTCCAGGCTGTGGTGAGTCTTGTGAGTTCGAGTTGCTCATGGCTCGTCACTAGCACCAAAAGTGCCTCCAACAATGCACTAACCAACTTGTTGTTTAGTTTTGTGCAAGTCCGTGTGAGTGAATAAACGATTTTCAATCTTCCTAGTTTCATCCCGAAGTTCCAACACGCCCCTCTACCCCTCTAAAATGTTGCGAGCTACGGAAAGTGCCCCAACTCCAGACTCTTCCATTGTTTTCAGTTTAAACTCACATTTGAATCTACCAAGGAGCTTGGGAGCGCGTCATGTTGGATCTATTAGAGGTTGGATTAGTGGAGTTGTTGCATGGTGAGTATGCATCAGCCATTGTCATGCCTGCTAAAAAAGATGTACATGGCAACTACATAGATAGGCGGATGTGTGGAGACTACTATCATATCAATCGACAAACTAAGTTCGATAAGTATGCCATGCCTACACCTGAGGAGATCTTTGATGTTGTGGGACATGCGAAGGTCTTTAGTACAATTGATCTTTGGGCAAGGTACCATCAATTGCCGATTTGAGAGGAGGACAAGGCCAAGACTGCATTTTAGGGCGTCAACTCTCACAGTAAATATTGTTTGTATCAGTGAAAGTTCTTACCCTTTGGGTTGAAAAACGCGCCTACTAAGTTTCAACATGTGATAGATAGGATTTTAGTAGGGTTGGATTTTGTCCAGTGCTATATCGATGATATTGTGGTGTACAATGATACGGTGGAGGAACACCAGATTCATCTATAGATTGTGTTTAAGCGGTTGAAGGTTCATGGTCTGTGTTTACATCCTGGGAAATGTGCAGATTATATCACATCCAACCCAGAGAAGGCGTATTGTGCAACATGCCCATGAAGAGTTGGGGCATTTTGGAGTAAATCGGACATATAGCTTGCTCCTACGTTAGTATTGGTGGCGTGGTATGCACATCGATGTGCAACAATTGGTGTCACGTTACATGGTTTATGATAGGGTGAGGGCATCGTTCAATGCCCCTACACCACAATTACACCCCTTGCCTATTATGAGGTTGGGTTATCACTGGAGTTTGGACTTTGCGGGACCATTACCATTAATGGTACGACACAACAAATATGTGTTGGTGATGGTGGAGCACTTTTCCAAGTGGATTGAGTTGGTGCCATCTCCTGACATATCTAACGAGGGAGTAACGTATGCATTCTTTGATAGGGTGCTTAGTCATTTTGGTGCACCAGTTGAGGTGTTGACCGATTAGGGTACAAAGTTTCAGGGTGAGTTTCAGGTGTTGTGTGACAAGATGTTGATTTATCACCGAACCATGTCTCAAGATCATCCAGAGGCAGATGGTTTAGCTGAGTGTGTGGTATAGACGGTGAAAAGGGCATTGTGCAAGTATGGCCTACAGAAGGGCCACCTAGGGGATTGGGATATTTAGTCACCATGGTTGGCCATGGGATATTGATTTGGTCGTCAAGCATCCTTGGCTTCCTTTTCACCGTATTTTCTATTGTACAATCGAGATTTAAACTTGCCAACAACGATTTGTCGTGAGTCTAATGAGGTGGTGAACCTTGATGACCCAAAGATGTGGTTGAGGGTGTGTTTTCAATGTGCAGAGCTCTTTCGAAGAGTTATGCTAGTAGCGTTTGAGATTCTTGCCATTGCTCAACACAGGGATACATTGCGGTATGCAACTATCTAGGGTGGAGGTTATCGACCATCAATTCATAAGGTCCATATGGGGGATTATGTCTATTTGCAGCAAACTACACCAACAACATTGGATGTAACAACAGGCTGCACTATCTTACGAGTGCGAAAGGTGTTAGTTTCTGGAGTTCTCATGTTGGAGGGTCATGATGGTGTTATTATGGACCATGTGTGTAATTATGCGCCATATCACCTCCCAAATGTGGATGGTATAGTTGACCCAAGTTTGGCAGTGGTACGGGTCGGCTTGAAGTGTATGGTGTGTGGGTCTAAAGGTGGAGTAGCCCATATGTTGGTGTGTGATAAATGTTCTAGGGGTTGGCACGTGGTGTGCATGACTCCACCTATGGATGTTGTTCCCGTTGGACGGTGGGTTTGTCCTCGTTGTATTTTGGAAGGGTAGATGATTTGATCTTCACATGGTATGGATTGCAGATGGGCGACTAACGATGGAGCAACATAACACCCAGCCTTCTAATTTGTGCATCCGCGAAGGTGTATAACATGTAGAAGATTTATAGGGCTACCTGGAAGTTAGAAGGACCTAACCACCAGCTAGGGGGGTGAGTTGTGGTACACGGGTATTTGTGTATGCTTTCGTTCATGTTGTGTTTATGTGTGTATGTGAGTATGGTATGTTAGCAATGTATGTTGTATGACGATATGTATTCGCACAACAACTGTCATGACCATACATGTCTTAACTATAGCATATAGTGTGCTATGGTAATGAATAGTGCCTACTTAGGGTTTCCAAGTTTAGGGTTAGAAGAGAGTGGCTTTTCTGGTGGACCCACCCTCATGTTGTGAGTGGGGGTATAGCTTGAGAAAGGGCTCAAAGAACGTAGTTCTTTGAGTTGAGCCTAGAGCGTTGGGAGTAGTTGGAGTTAGTGGAGCTTCGAACTGTGGTGTCCCGTTAGCATTAGCTTGGATTTTCTAAGTGGAGTGGGCTTAGCTTGATTGTATGTGTTTGCATCACAAGTTTTATGATAGTAGATCTTTCTTGTGACATTTTCAGTTGTGGTACATAAGTATTTATGTATGCCCTCGTCCATGTTATGTGTTTATCTGTGTATGTGAGTATGGTATGTCAGCGATGTATGTTGTATGACGATATGTATTCGCACGACAAATGACTAGAAAAATAACTATAGTTGAATATGACTAGTCATAAAAGGCATGTTTGGGCATTATGTTAATAATAAAATATTTGACTATTAGTCGATGTTCATACATTATCTTGGATAAAATGAAACATTGATTGATTAGTCACTATGTTAAAGGTGTTGTTAATCCTTTAATTTAGTTTTTTGCATCAAAATTCAAGTCCAATGTACTTTAACCTCACTATAACAAATCTTGTCCTTCGAATTAAACACAAAAATGATTATTGTATTTTTCAATTACATTTATAACTACTTAATCATAACAATCACTAAGTAATGGGAAAATACATCAACATGCCATAGGGCATCATGGTTTTACAATTGTAATCAATATGAAAAGTTGTTGGTTTTTTTGGTAAATTATCATATTATTTTTCAATTTTTTGTTCATTAATTAGTTAGTTGCAAGAACCATCCACCTTTGTGATTAATAACAATTCAATCTCCCATAATGATGACATGGCATGTTATATGCCAACAAAATGATGCAGCTTTATTTGTCAACATCATGATTCATGTCATTGATTTGATTAAATAATTTCATTTATTAATTACTTGAAAATATTGTTGTCTTTTGTAATTAATAATGATTTGATCTTTCATGTGATGATGACATGGCATGCCATTTGGTAATAAGGTGTCATAAATTTTCATGGCAATCCATGAATTTTTGTGACACCATAAATTTTTGTGTGACTTGAATTTATGGGATCAATATTTGTCATGGCATGCCATAATGTTTTGTGTCCAATGAAGTTTTTAAAGTCATGAATTCACATGCATGTGTATGTGTACTAAACAATCTATATTGTTAACTTATAATTACAATATTAATAGTCATTCAAAAAAATGTGACACATAATTCCTTGACTTTTTAATTATTTAACAAACTAGCTTAGGTCAACATACTTATTAAGATAACTTACATATGTAGGCTAATTAGTAAAAATCTACTTTGTAATATACACTACCTTGTAAGTTACTTAACTAGACATAAGATATTTACTACATATAGTATGTTTAAATATACTTAAAATAGGTTACCCTATTAATGGGTTAACCTACAGAAGCTTGCTTAGGTTCCTAGCTTTAGGTTTTTTGCCAAGTCAACTTAAGTAGCCTCATCCCAAAATATTTTATCAAGTTTGTAACGACCTCAATTGTGCAACTGAATGTGATTATGATGCAACTAGACGTGACATAATTATCCTAGGTTAAAGTTTTTAAAAACCTAATAATGCCTATATAGTTATGTTAGTTATTAATATTATAGGCTAACAAATTAGTTCATTTTAAATCAACCTAAGGAGGTCTAAGTCTAGGCTAGGTTGGTAGGTAATAGGTAGGTTGATTTAGTTCAACTTAGGGTGGCCAAGGTTAAAAATTTTGAGTTTTATAACTTTGTGTTAAATGCGATTAGTATAAAAAAATGTGGTAGTGTAATGGATAAGGACTTGAACTTTAAAATGAAGGTGAGGGGTGCAAGTTTTCATTCTTGCAACTCATGATACCTAGGTTGCTTGGCTTAAGTTAGTAGCCTGGTATAGGCTACTTGGGCTAAGAGCCCAACATCTATATTTATTTAGGCCACTAACTTAGGTTAGGTAGCCTAAATTGTTTAACAATATAGGTAATTAACCAAACTAGGTTAAGCTAGATTGATTTTTGGCTAGGTTGCTTAGCTTAATTAGGTTAAGTTAGGTTGACTTTTGGTTATGATAGTTACATGGGCTAAACTATTTTGACTTTTGGTCATGTGTAATGATTCATAACATGTTTATAGATTTTTGACACATGTCATCCATCCATCAAATTGTCTTTTGTAACATTTAATTGATTAAAACAACTAAGTTGAAATGGCATGCACTTTACACATCATACCAAAGTTAATATGATGACATGGCTAGGCTTTGCAATTGAACATCCCTTGCAACTAAATGGGTGAAATGACATGGTTTTAACAACTCACTAGTCATTAATTGCATATGTTCTTATTGATTAGTATGTAGTTGTAAAGGCTAATCAGAAAACCCAAAATGTGTTGTGCAACCAACATAATTTGACCTATTTGATTTTCTTACATTTTTTTGATAAACCTCATTAGTAGCAAAACCCTAAATTTGTTTCTTGTCTATCATATTGGTTGGTAATATGTGGTTCTTTTTTAGGAATTAAAAAATATATATGTAAGGGGTATAAAACCATTTCTTTAAATAATAAATCATAGGATGTAACATGGGTAACAATTGCTTGGGCTCACATTATGGTATGTTCTAGTAGTTTGTTAAAGTTGACATAGATCACAACTTCATGTTTGGTTGATCCCTAAGCTTTTTTGACTTGTCGATCAATGATAAAAGTTTGTAGGGGCATGGCTTGAAATTGACATTCATCAATTTAATACTTGCAACTACCACCTTGCCCAACATCAAAAGTTAAACACTTGAATCTAACAAAATCCTTTAGGTTCGCTAAATTTGGCCAAGATTGGGCCAATTGATCTAGTCATTTCAAGATGTTTGTGTCAAGGACTTATAGAGTTTAAATCACGATTATTTTGGGAATTGTTTCGAATTTTGCAATATTTACATGTTACACAATTGCACCCATGTTTTCATCCTCATGCAATTTTGATACTTCATCATCATAACCCAACGTACATATTATTGCATAAACATGGGAGCCAAAGATTGGTCTAGTGGTCACAAGAGGCGAAATGTGTCAAACAAAACAACTATTTATACATGATCACATTGGATGTTTTGTCTTCAACCCAAAGGAATTAAACTAGTTGAAAGGATAAGAGGTTGAAATTATGTTGGAAAATGATAATCCAATTTCCAAATGACCTTACATTCTTAGTGAAGTGGAGAGAGCCTTGGTTTAAATTTGGACAATAAAGTTATTAGACACTAGTTTGGTAGAGTTGTCTATGGTTGAATATGCCTCAACAACACAAGAAAGTTATTTTTGGCAATTGGATTGAATGTTACATGTGTGAAGGTTACTATACAATGAAGAAATAGACCCATTTGAACAAATATGCAATGCCCTCACAAAAGGAGATCTTTAATGCCCTTGGGTAGGCCAAGGGTTTCAATATTCTAGGTTTGCAATTTAGTTACCATTAATTGCCATTGAGGGAAGGGGATAAGGTTAAGACAATATTTTGGTGATAGATGTTCATGGGAAGGATTATTTATATCAATGACAAATTTTGCCCTTTGGTTTGAAGAATGCCCCTACAAAATTCCAATGGGTTATGGATTGGGTATTGGTTTTGCCAAATGTTACATTGATGATATTATTGTCTTTAGCCTAATTCCAAGGGATCACATATTACATGACATGTATGAGGTATTTGAAAGATTTAAGGAACATAACTTAAAGTTGCATCTTGGAAAATGTCGATTCTTTCACATTGAAATAGAATACCTAGGTCATATACTTTATCTCAATGGATCATGGGTTCACAAGGCCAAAGTTAAAACCATCCCACATGTTCTTTAATTAGTGGATGTCAATCAATTATGAGCCTTCTTAGCCTTGTGTAATTATTATTGGATATTCATCAAAATATTTATAAACATTGTCAAATGTTTGACCCCATTGATGAAGATTGACCAATAATACATTTTGGGCAAAACACAAGAATTTGTTTTTTAAAAGTTGAAAATTAGGTTCACATTAACTTTTGCTATAAGAAATCATGACCTTTTTGACCATAAATTTCAATTAATAAAATCCCCATATAGTTTTTTTGGCCCCCATGTTCAACTTGACCAAAGTGCCATTATGGACAAGTTGTTTTGGACTTGATTGTTTTGATTAGGGTATTTTGGTTGGTTTTTTTGACTTAGGTTTTTTTTTATTGAATCACTATGACAATAATATAATTTGGGCAATGACCAAAAATATATATTGTTTAAGTTTTTAAATTTTAATTATATATAAAAATATGAATGAATTAATTATCTACCCTACCTGCTTACCTAATTAATAAACTTAATAATTAATTATGCCAAAAAAAATTTATTTATTTACCTACCACCTTATGTCCTAAGTCTAGGTTAGGCCACCTAGGCTATACCAAGTCATTTAAGGTAGGCCAAGCCCCCTAAGTTAGGCTAAACAACCTAGGTTTGGTGGTTTAATAGGCTTTGGGACATGGGTTACTTAATTAGGTCACTTAAGTAGCCAAGGTAGCTTAGGTTGCAAGTGTGGGGATTTGAACTTTTCACCTTCATATTTAACCATTGCACTACCACCCCATAAGGTGAAGTTTTTTGGACATGTTGTACTGAACATGATTTTGGAGCAACATATTGCAATCAACTTCTATGAATTTTTTTTTCAACATATTACACTAAATGAACTTGAAATGTTTTACGCTATTTACATAAATAAGTAAGTTAGCCTAGGCATGTAAGAAATATTTATTAATAAATACACATACTTAGGTAACATGTAGCCTATTAAACCTTATAAATACCTATTAGGTTTATGCTTATACCCACCTAATAAGCTACCTATGCCTATGCTAGGCTATATAGGTACTTACTAACCTATTAATAAGTTTAACTTATGCATATTAAATAGGTAACCTAGCCTATTAAATAGGTCTGGGCTTAAGCTACCTACTTAATATTAGGCTAGGTTACCTACCACATAGCTTAGGTGGTCTAATCTAGGTTAACTACATACCTATCTAGTAGGCCTAAATGCCTTAAGTAGTTTAAATTATGTTATGTACCTAGGTTATCTAGGCCTATGTTAGGCTACGTACCTACCTAGGTAACCTAATTTAAGGTACATACCTAAATAGCCTAGTTAGGTTCTGATGTACATACCTAGGTAACCTAGATTAGACTATGTACCTACCTAGTAGGCCTAGGTTAGGCTACTTACCTTGTAAGCCTAAGTGGCCTTACTTCTCCCCGTAATTACACCAATTGCACACTCTCAATGGTGAGAAATTTCCATTTCTCAATCAAATGCCAATTTTGTTTTACCAAAAGATTCAGCTCCAAGTTGCCTAGAACATGACCAAGCCAGATTTTTCAAATAGATGGATTTTGCACATCTGTTGGACAGTTGAGTGGCTACACCTCCATCCATGCACTTGGGCCTTGGGAACGATTTTAATGCTTCGCTGTTTAAGCATTAAGAGCATCTCCACCGGTGCTCAGTATGTGACTCCAGACACTTAAATTTATTGTAAAAAAGTCAAATTGTGCCGGTTTAGATCAGGAAATTGGTTTTGTCTGCACCAAATTCGTGCAGCTTGCCAGGGCCGGTGAAATGCCCAACACAGTTGTGTACCTCCAAAAAAGAGTGTAATAAATTGGATCTGACTGCGGGTCCGTATTTCTGATTGGTTGATCATAATGATCGGTCCAGGTGGTTTGATATTAGTAGTTCCCACATATATGCAGTTCCAGTTACAGTTTCATTGGTGGGGTTGCCAAAGAAAAACAGCTAAACTTAGACATTTAATTTTATTATCCAGAGTACCATACTGAGCACAGGTGGAGATGCTCTATCACCAATTCACATGGCCAATGCCCCCTTCAAAACTCTTCCTCTCTCCTCCTCTCCCCTACCCCTATTTCAACAGCTCTACACTACCCTAGATTTACATTGAAATTGGCATAGAACTGACCCTTGACAAAATGGCACTCACCTTATGGTGACCAGGCTCTTCATTTGTTCTCTCTCTCAACTAGGATTCTTCCTTGGTTGACTTTTCACAATACTTGCTCAGAGAGAGAGAGAGAGAGAGAGAGAGAGAGAGAGAGAGAGAGAAGAAACTCAGAATGATCCCATCATTCATTCATTTACTCACTCATACTTGATCCTAATCCTAATAATTACTAATCCTAATCAATTACTTAATCCCAATTTAATTAATCAAGGAATTAGCTCTAATCCTAATTGCCATAAACTAGAGTTTCTGTGAAGGATTTCAGGATTGCTGTGAAGCATCTTGTTATTATTAGAAAAAA
>Ga0116228_10001031_pt1 | contig 22649 bp, 15 predicted proteins | sample S1TSphfallax_2_FD_89694 | JGI IMG/M metagenome (GOLD analysis project Ga0116228, IMG submission 89694) | Host-associated microbial communities from peat moss isolated from Minnesota, USA - S1T2_Fc - Sphagnum fallax MG | ecosystem: Host-associated > Plants > Peat moss > Unclassified | place...
GTTGGTATGTAACCTAGGTTTGTAGGCACATATTTGTGTACCTACCTAGGTACCTACCAACTTAATATTAATATTTTAATATTTTTCTTCTTAATGCCACGTGGCATACTTACATTGGGCCACGTGTCATAATATAAGATCATCCAAGTATTAGAATTGAACATCCTAGATTATTTCAAAATAATATTAATAATATTTTAAATAATCGAATATTAAAACACGTGGCAACACATCATTTGCCCTTAATTGTTACCAAAATAGTTGCATCTTAATCGCATGTGACAATACGTATACAATGTAGTCAAAGGATGAAATGTATTTGTTGAATTTTTTCTCATATAATATTTTTTGTCATTTACGACTAATTTATCACATGCGACTTGTCTTAGGCGACTACAGGGATTTTAGTTGCAAAATGTCTCTTGCGACTAAAATTTAATTACAAACACTAGTCGAAAATACACAGTTTTCTTCTAGTGCCCATAGTGACATCTTCCATAATGTGTCAATGGAAAAACCTTGATTTGTGAACCTAATTGTAGTTAATGGGGTGGGATGAGACTCTTTCACAAGTGGTAGAACGAATAATTTGTCTTTGAACAAAGCCATTAGGTCTTGCAAATTTATTGAATATTCCTTCAAAAGGACTAAGCTAAAAGAAGGGAGAACATTATTTGATCACTAAAGTGGTGTGGTGGGTCCAAAGACCATTACCACCCTCTAAGGAAACATAGAGAAAAAAATGAAAAATTGAACTACAAACAACTTGCAAACCTAAAAAACGATGGGTGCTTAGAAAAACAACAACTAGACCTCTCCACATTCCCATTCCCTTATTATGGATGCACTACAAACTATTAATTTTGGAGCAATCATTCATTAAGCTTGACAACTAATAACATAGAAAGGAAATTGAGAATCCCAACTAGGGAGCAATGTGCCTTACAATTAAACATCAAACCTTAAAAATTTGAACCATGGCTTATGTTAAGGGGTGAAATTACAACCCTTGATCATTATTGTCATGCAAAAAGTAAGATTGAAGGAACAAAATCAACACCTTATTATTCAACAAAAAGAAGTTACTTTCATTAACTTACTTTACTATAATTACTTAAGTAAGATGTAATAAATCATACAAAAAAGAATAAGGAAGGTAAGGGTTTGCTGCTTAAAAATGGACCTACCCTCCTCTAAATAGTCTAATCTAGGGGATAGGGAGAGAAAGTAAAAAAAAAAAACATGAAAATTGGTCAAAACCTTATAGTAGATATTTTCCTTGTCTTTGCAGTACCTTCAATGCCCTTGGGTGTTGCCTAGTAGGTTATCAAACCTTCTACCCCTATTGTCCCTGCCTACAAGTTCTTGAACGGCTATGTTTGCCGCTTGCAGCACCTTAGGAGGTCTCCTTTTTATTCTCTACGTCTGTAGCTAATTACTTTCCCACATAGCCCATGCTTAGTGCTTGTGAAAATACCTTTCAATTTGCAAGTGACTACTTGCTAATCCTTCCTCCTTCTTTTTCACCATAAAGGACTAGTTATTACCCTCCTATGGAAGCCAGTGACTTAGTGTTCTAGAGGCTACAAAGTGGTATGCCTCGTTATTTTTTGTCTTAAAATAGATACAAAAATATCATCTCAAAGAAACATCCTACTTATACAATAATTATTATTCTGCCTTCCACATTTTCTAATAGAATAAAAACACAACACAAGAAACTCGAGTCCTTCAACCATCTTCCATTAAAATCACACACAACGTACATACACATTTTCCCATTCTCCTCTCATTACACAAGTTTCAAATGCTAAAGAAGGCCCCCAACACCTCCTCTAATCCACCTTCTCCACACATCACACAAAGCCCACATTGACCTTTAGAAAATAAAGTTCTTATCCTAATCCCTTCCTAAAAATCTCATAAATGATTGGGTGGATTACCCTACCCCTCAACCACTCACTAACCCGAGCTACTTAATATCACTAGCTTCACCCCTTGGGTAAGGGATAGTAAGTCTACCATTAGTAAATACTAATAACTAGGAGGCCTATTGGACTAACTAATCTAAAGATTTCTACTCGTTAACAACTTGGATCACTTGGAAACTTTCATCGTTGCCTCCCAATTCCCAAACCAACACCCTTTTGGTGGAACCAATATAAGAACTAGATGGTGTAAATAGCCTTTTGCTAAAACCAAAAGAAAAAATGAAACCTTAGAAATAAAATTTTGAACACAAGTTTAGGTTCTTTAATTATCAAAGCAAAGTTTTTTTGAAAAGTTGGCAAGTAAGTACTTTTAAAGTACTTGATTGGTTTTAATTAGTTGTGGAACTCCTAAAAAGTTTCATCCCCAATTTTGATTTGTTATAAAATTTTATACCTCTACAATCTTTAATCTTCGAAAAGGAATAGTGCAATGAGATTGGAATTAAACCCAATTTTCAAATCGTGCCCAAGAAGTTGTGAATTTGGGAAAAAAAACACCAAAAATGAAACTATAAGCTTTAAACATTTGAAAAACCAAGCTCAAACCTACACCCTAAGAACTTACCCAAAAATATAAGATTTTTAATGTCAAAACTAGGACTAAAGGTTCTTTACATAAAGAAGAACCAGGCAACATTGGTAAAAACCAACGTTGTATTGGTATACATGGTATAACCCGGGTATATTATAGTGATACGAATAAAAAAATTGAAGAACATATCTTTATGTAATTTTATTACAAATGTAGTTTTGATGCTAAAAATTTAAGATCCCTTTTGTAATTTACATTTTGGCCCTTATTACCTTCAAACCTACTCATAGTCACCATCCAGATACGAGGGGTGTTGGTCAGTTATGAAGACAATCCGATTATCACTTGGGTTTTTAATAACCTACCAACTTGCTTGATTACCATATACATGTGATTGGAATGATAGACTATTTTTTTCACATCCATAACTTGTTCAACAAGTGGATGGGTAATATAACTTTTCATCCATACATTAAATGGATGAAGATTCATTCTCGTCCACACCTAAAATGAGATGCAACAATTTAATATGCAATCTAATTGGGGTGCCAATGTCCAATCAGGAAGAAACATGTTGGAAAGTCAACCCTTAACCCTAGTTATGTACCAATGTTTGTTTTTAGTCTTTGGGTGCACAACCTACAAGCATAGGTAACCATCCTTTCACCCATTAAATTGCTTTGATTCTCAGCATTAAAGAAACAATCTGGAGGCATATGCCCCATCACAATCAGTGAGGTGACCTATTGTTTAATTGCCCACATTCTAGCTATTCAATTTAGGGATACTTTTGTGAAACATTTTGGTCCTCATCAATTTGGTGTAGCAATTCATGGCAAGTGTGAGATAGTGGTTCACAACGTTCGAGCAATGTTAGATTTGCATCCATATTGGTTGGTGCTACAAGTAGATGCCCATAACGCTTTCAATTCAGTGTCACGGCCATCCATTTTTCAAGAATTATAGTCCTTGCCTGGTTCTTTGGATCAACTTTTCCCATTTGTTTGACAATTTTATGCATGCCCATCCCCAAAAAAAATTTCCCAAGTTTCCCAACATGGGGATTTCATAATCATTTTGTCAAAGTTAGGTACACGATGGGGGGACCCACTAAAAGGAACGTTGTTTGCTTTGGCTCACCTTCGCACTTTTTGCCCTACAGTTGCAGCCCACCCTACTTGTGTTTTCCCTTCCTTGGCAGATGATACACATATAATAGGCCTCACATAAGATGCGGTTCTTATGTTTTTACGATTGTAGGAGGAGTTATCCACATTAGGTCTTTCAGTGCAACCAACAAAATGTGTAGCTTGGTCTCTTTAAAGGTTGGACCATTTTATATCACTTCCTCCTGACTTTTTTACTCCCGACTTAGGTTTTTGTATTTTGGGTGCACCAGTGGGGTCCACACCATTTGTTGAGTCGTTTGTGGCTGAGGCTCTCCATGAGGATTTTAGGACGATAACTAGTCTCCCTATGTTTACAGATATTCAAACAACTTTTGCAATGCTTTTTGTTGTGCTATGCTTAGTGCCCATGTTAGTTGTTTCATACAATGTTTCCATCTTTAGGTATTTTGCAATATTATGTTGAAAACAATATTTGTACCATAATTACGTTGGAGAAATTACTTGGTGTGGGATCTTTTGGTGGTTTTATCAATCATCTAATTTGTCATCATGCCACTATTCCTACTTCTTTGGGCGGGTTTGGCCTCCCTTATGTGGTTCAGACTACTACCCCCACGTTTTTTAAATGTTGGGCACTCATTGCTCTTGCACTTGTCACTCATTTCAAATAGGATGATCGCCCTATTTTTCTAGATGTAGTAACACATGTTGAGACCAACATTTCCCCGTTCCAAATGGCACTATGAGATGTCTGAACCATGTTACCCCAGGGTGTTCATTCTCATGTCCCACCTTTTGAGAGATTAGTGGTTATGTCTTACCCAATTGCATGTTTTTTTGGCGAATCATTTACATGAACATGAGTTTGATTCCTTTTTAATAAATGTTCCTTTGGATATTGTGTGAACATGTATTTGCACATGTGTGGGTCCAAGGGTAGGCACTTGGTTATTAACTCGTCCTACCACACCATTTTTTTTTGTCTATCATTGGTTCATGTTTTTACAACACTACGTACCCGTCTTGACTTGCCACATCCTACAGTTGCACACCTTTCACGATGTCAATGTGGTCATACCATTGATGATCTAAATACCCATTTGCTTTGGTGCCCTTGTGGGAATGAACATACTACCCATGACACACTTTAGGATACTGTTGTAGTTATTGCTTTGGAGAGCAGAACACATGTTCAAAAGGAGGTCTCCCACCTTTTCTTTCACCTCACTCGATGACGAGTGAACATTTTTATTACCAGAGATGACTTCCATACCTTGATGTACATTGTCATTATTGACCCAACTCACACAAATATGGTGCAAGGAGCATTGATGATGACAACACATGCATGATAATCGTTGTTTAGGAAAAAACACAATCCTACTCCAAACGAACACCATATGATGACTTCATTCCCGTTGTTATCGAAATGTATGGGTGTTTTCATTCTCATTTTAATTCATTTCTGATTTCTTTTGCACATACCACTGTCGTGCGTCATCAAACATATTTTTAAAATCCCTTTGATGCTCATTTCCCGTTATTGATAAGGTGTGTCCATATCCATGTGACATGCATAAGCCATAACGATTTTTCAGTGGGCTGCTACATTTAATTGAAGTTCTTCATCTTTTCCACACATCATAGCCAATGCACCTTTGTCATTAGCCAATTTGTGGCAGATGATTGTTTTTTTGTCTTCGGTCTTCTTTGTTATTATTGATCATCATTTCGTAGCTTTGAGTTATATTTGCATTGGGTTTTTTTTCCCTTAATTTTCGTTGATTTTTTGTTTTCGTTTTTTCTTTGGGTTGTCTATTCGTGTTTTTTTTTTTGCTTTGTACTTTTGATGGATCTTCGTCCTTGATTTTTATATACAAGGTTTTTTCTTTCTCATGAATCACTACTGCTTTTGGCTAGTAATGTGAATTCCTTTGTTGGCCTTGCCTACTAAGGCAAATATATTGTGTTTAGATTTGTTATAGAGTATTAGTGTGGCATGTGCCATTGGCCCAAGTGTTACCACCTCCTCAACTAATATTTCCTTTGAAAACATGGTTTTTGGGAATTTATTTGAATTTTCAGTGGTAAAAGTCATTTAAAAATCAATATTTTTCACATTGTAAATCCAAATCTTACCAAATAAATTCCATTAAATCTTGCTCATCAAGATCTTTCCAACAACACCAAAAGGCACATTCCAATTCTTCGAAAAATTTCAAGTACAATTTAATTTAAATGAAAAAATCGTTCAATATTCAAGAACACCACAAGTCCAAACACCATGAAACCAAGCCGATGCAGCCCTCCTCCTCAAGAGATTTCCAAAGAGACCAATAACATGATCTGAAGCATCCCAGTTCAGTGGATCTCATCTACACAAAACAGAACAAACAAACAACCTTGCTTCATATATAGATAGTAGCTTAAGGGATTTTGGCCCCTAGGTGATAGGTCTATTTTTATATGAGGATTTTTTAAATATGATATTTTGGCTTGTGTTGAAACTGGAGATTAGCTATAGAATTATAATACCTTGAAGGATTTTGGTTTTTTAAGGAATTTTTGAAGATTGTATTTTTGCATGGTGAAATATTTGAGTTTTCATTATTAATCTATTGCCCTAAGATACTTTTTAATGTAAATGGCAAGGCCCCAACGTGACACACCCCTTGTTTTGCATGTTGCTTCTTCTTCTTTGCCACAAGTGAGTAATTTACTCCGAATGGTTGCAAGCAAATTGAGCTATGAAAACAACTTTTTTGAAATAATGCAAACTTTCATTTCACATCTCCAATAGCAAAATATGCGCAATCCACAAAACAATGATTGGATATGAATTTCAAAGTGTAATTTACTTATTTCCAAGATTTCACTAACCTTCTATCAGCCAAATATGAAGGAGAACTAAGCATGTTTATTTGAAAAGTTTTTTCTAAGAAAATTTCTAGTGTAGCCTAAGTGATGATCATCCAGAGGACGATGTAAAAAAAAAAAATGCAATCATCTATAAACCAAATAAAAAGTACAAATCTTTAATCAACCTTCTATATTTATGGCTTACACATTGAAAACCCGCAAATATAATTTTTTTACTATTTTTACTATTTTGTCTCACTTCTTGTAATTGAAACCCTCCGAAATCATTTCATTTCAATTTATTATTCTTATTTCTTTTTAAGTAAAAAAACTTGCCGATAAAAAGAAATGTTGTAAACATTTATGGTATGTTGACTGATAGCATCCCACGTAAATTAGCACACTTACAAGCCCAAATTTTTGTTGCAGAGAGAGGTACATAATTACCTTCTGAATTTTCAATATAAGACCCTAGAGCAAATTTGATTTCAAAACTTATGTGCACTAGTGAGATTGGATGTGCTCGAGATAAAAATTAGATAAAACACACTTGGTTGCGCTCCCCCTGTATTGGGGTTTGTTTTGGCTTTCTTTGCAATGAATCTCTTGATTTGTGCCTAAATAAATAAATAAATAAATAAATAATTTTAAAATAATAAGATAACACAAAGCTGAGAGAGCATGCACATTCTGTATGTGGTCATTACAAGAGTTGATAGATCAAATCAAAGCAATCAAGGGCAAGGCATGTAATTGAAACTAGACATGCACAACAAAAAAAAAAATAATAATAATAATAAAATCATGCAAAACAGAGCCTAGATGAGTGAGATCCATTTGGACAGCTGGTATCTTGAGAATCATCCCCAGCTATGCTGAGTATGTGACCCTGCAAAAACATTTCTCACATCCAAGTTTAGTTATTTACTTTTTTTTGCAACCCCACCCAGAAAACTAAAACTGGGGCTGCAAATAAGTGTGAGAGACTACTAATAGCAAACCACCTGGACCAATCATTATGATTACGCAATCAGAAAGAAACAGGGAGCAGCAGTCAGATCATATTTATTACACTCTTCTCTGGCATGGGCACACAGCCTTTACCACCAGCCTCAACAAAACTGTGCAAAGGAGGGGGTGGGGGGTCCTTTGTGAATGGAAAGATGGACCAAAATGGAGAGCAATATTTTGAGTGTTTGATCCGGGCTGACCATCTTTTTGATTTCAATATTGGTGAGCAATATGTTAGAAGATGCTGGGGTATGAGTGTGAATCAAAAGAATGTATTAAGCAAGTGAGGATGTGTGGTGATGTTGTTTCTTGCCATGTGAGTATCTGTAGAACTCTTGATCCTCTGAATTTTTGGGGGTTTTAATCAGCCATTATATTTTGGTGGGAAAATTTCACACAAATGAGAAAATAAAAATAAAAGAAATGTTCTGTTGCATATTCCCTTTTTCAGTGAAAATAATAGCCAAAATTTGGAAAAAAGTTTGAAAACATTTCACCGCATTTCTATTTGGATTGGTGGTGTGAGTGGCATTTTATGTACTAGCTTTTTTAACTTTTTGGATAGGTTGTTAGAAACATGTTGCCATTTAATCCAAAATCCCTCTTGAGATGCTTGTTTGTGACGCAAAATTAGAAATTTGGACCAATAACAAAAAAGAAAAAAAAAACTGGCTAGTCAGGAAAAAGATAGTAAACATTGACACATTTCTATATTTGGTTCTAGTAAGTTAGCCAAAAATAGAAAAAGGATCATTAAAAGTTTGTAATTTCATATTATATGTGGTTTATAACCATATTTAGCTAAATATTTCCATGGATGATAGCCACTTTGGCTACATCACAAAATTCATTTAAATAAATAAATAAATAAATAAATAAATAAAATTTTAAATTTAAAAAAAAAACTAGTATGAAGAGAAGCAATAGATCTTGAGGTAGGATGAAAAAAACCAAGGAAAAACATTATGCTGGGTTTGCCTATGTCAGCTCATAGAGCAAAGTTGCCTTGTTTAGGGTTTAGGGCAGCCCAAAGACAAAAGTTCATCATTAGGGCAGTTCGAGAGGAATCCAGGGCTGGGGACAAAAAACAACCACTATAACTAAATTGAAAAGAATTTTCCTCTCTGCAGACTCCTCAGTTCTGTAAAGAAGAAAAAGGAGGTGAACTAAAATTTCCCATCTGAACAACAAACTTTACTACCAATGAATTTTCACATGCTGCCCACACACATTTTACCCTAGCTGCCCACAGTCTTTACAGGTATACCCCGCATGATCGGTCCAAATTCAAGCTTAATTTCACAATATTTAGAGTTGTAAAGAAACCATATCATCTATAAATAAATTTGAGCTTTTTCCTTTTTGCATGTGTAAACAATTTCCTTAAAAAGGTCCAAAATGCAAAAAGGAGACTATTCACATAACAATAGATGAATAGATGCTTTGAACAAATGGTACCAATGGATGACAAAATCTAGATCAAACGAGTTGGGAAAACTTCCTTCCTAATTTTTAGGTTTTGTTTTGCTTTCATGATGGTTAACTTACAAATTTGACAATTTGGCAACTATCAAACAATGTAAAACAAAATTTGTTGCATTTTGGGTTTATGGATTTCGATGAATGGTGTTTTGTCATTATGGCTAGTGAGTCTTCCTAGGGAGAAAAATATCGGATTTCATTCCTATCTTTTGATTCCCAAATGGAAAAGTTTTATGCACATGGTCCTAAAAATTTGATAAATAAATAATAATTTAGGCCATGAGGTGCCCTTTGTTGACAAAAGTATTCTTGAGTGGTACCACTAGGAACAACCTCAAGGTACGATAAAAGAACCAAATTTGGTTGAATAATATTTTTGAGTTTTTTTTCTAAAATATTTTCCTATATATATATATATATCATGTTTTTCATTACATGCACAAATATATTAACTTAACTTTTATTGGAATAGATACAAAATTAATATTCTTCATTGTCATGGCCCCTTCAAGATTAACGTTCATGGATTTTGAAAATTCATTAAAAAAAATACCTACTCAATTAATTGCTTAGAAAATAATAATAGAACATCATCAAAGGTACCTTAGAAGAAAAAAAGTTGTTATATTCTTGAAACTTTTTCTAAATGTAATCATTGGGAACATCAAAATAAAAAATATTCTTGATGTTGTTAAAGTTTGAAGCTCTATACAACCTTGGATTCACAAAAAAATCTATTAAAACTTTTTATTTAAAATTTAAAAATATTTTTCTAAAGTTTGATGGGTCTAAAATGAAGGTGTGATCTTCCTAATGGTACCACCCAAAAATACTTTTTCTTTTTGCATATGGCGATTAATAGGGGCCTTGTATAATAAGCGATGAAACATTTAGTGGCATCCAAGTTGCATTTATTTTTTATTTCTTCAAATCCAATTAAACATTTTCATGTTGGAGAGGAGCCAATAATTTTATTTTATTTTTTAATGTAAGATAAACTTGTATATGTTAGGTAATTATTTTGACATTAGTAGGGTCAAAAACCATTCATCTAATGAACAATCCTTGGGAATAATGGATAGTTCGCAAATTAAATTGCAAATTGAATTTTTGGTATAAGAAATGATGGGCTCTTATCAATTCTTATATTGTTAATGATGGGTTCAATTGATGTCCATTTTGATTCAATGCTATTATTATAATAATGATTGAAATTTTCTCCTATTAGTGTTCCAATTTTAAAACTTTGAAACATTATCCATATTATGGTTCTATCATTAGATGTTATTGATGTTTTACACATGCCATCAACTCCATTCACAAGACCATCATATTTTGCATAATTATTAAGTAATTCAACTGACATTTTTTTTAAAAATACGAAATGTAAAATGTAAACTTGTAGTTTTGTTGGACCATATTAGAGTTTGTAATATGTTGAGCATGATGGATGATTAATATCCATTGATTTGAAAATAAATGTGAAACCTATCGTGTTCATGAACAAATTTTCATTATGTTTTTAAATAAATTTATTTGTACAATACACATTTGGAATAGTAAAATTATTGGGTAATTGTCAATAACAAATTGAATTTTGAAATTGAATATATTTTGCATTTAATTGCCATAATGCAAAATTTATTCAAAGTTTGAATATAGAGCGTGTTGGATTGTTGCATAACTTTATTTTATTCATAGCATTGAACAAATGTTTGCCAAAAATTTAATGTTAATGTATTAACATTATCCTTAATATTTTTTATAAAAGGTGTTTGATAAAATTCACCTATCCTAATAAGATTAAGACCACCTTTTTGAATATATTCTATGGACCTTAATCTACTATCTATAACATTAAACATTCTAGCACCAACAAGTGGTATTTCATCTATCATAACAAGTTACAATTGTTCATATCAACATTTAAGCCTATTAATGAATCCAATGATAAGTTTGGAAAACCAAATAATGATTTGGACATGTATGTTCAACAATAAATGTCATATTAAACCATCAATATTGAATGCAATTTTATCTATGGATCCTATGAGCAAAACTTTGATTTTTGTTAAATATGAAAACAAGTTTTTATTGTATAAGTACAATAATCCTTGAATTATAAATTTTAATGTAAAAGTTTTACTAGTTCTAACACCCCTTGACAAAAATTAATAAATCAACAAATCAAGGTACATTTTTTTCTATGCATAATGTCATCCAATATTATTATTATTATTATTATTTCATTTAATTGTCTAATTAATCTATGACATTCAATTTTTTTCATTGTCATGGAATATGATGATTTTGTAAAGTTTTCATATTATAACATTTTTAATTTTTGGTTTCATCAATTACATGATTGAATCATAAAGTTAAATTGTAAATCACATTATTCAATATTGATTGCGTTTACAATGGGAATTGCACAATGTGAATCATTTATGTCATAATTTATTTTGTCATTTGAAATATTAAAGGGATGTAATGTTTTTTATTTTGAATCATCTTTTTGTTTTTTGGATATGGCATTTTATAGTTTAAAATAAAATCTAATTTTATAAATTTCATCATGTAGTTGACAATATGCATCATGACATGTGACATTAGTCCCATGTTGTGAATTTTTTAAATGTCTAAATGGTGAATACAATAGAAGTTTGTTTTTGGACTAGTTTTTCATATTTTTATCTATTATAAATTACAAACCTAATCATTTTGGGTTTGTGACATTTAAAGATTTTATTTTTTATGTACGTTATAAAAAGAAACAAACTCTAATAATGAAAATTCATAATGACTAGGATGATTATTATATTTGTTTATCATCAATGAACACATTATATCGATTGGATCTAATTCTAATTACTTTAATGCAACTTGTATTTTTAACACAAAGGCACATACTTCAAAAGGAAAAATATTAATGAATTGAAATATTTGAGATGAATGGTATAATGGTAAAGAAAACACAAAGTAAACATCAAATTGAATAACTAATTGTTGAATGTTAAGAAAAATGTTACACAATTTTTAAATGGTTTAATTTTAATTTTTAATTTTTTTGGGTGCATTTTTGTATGATAGAATGCATTCTATTGTTATTGATTTTTTTTTCCCCCATGTATGATCTGCTATTGTTGCAACTACACATGGGTTTTAAATAAATTGAATATTTGTATTTGCAAACCAAAAATAGTAATATGTATATTAAAAACATTGGTATTTATGTTTTTAAGTGTTTTATATATATAAAAAATTTATGGCTTCTTTCATTTTCTTTTCAAAGTTAATATATATGTATTTTCATTCAAGTTTAGAAAATGATATATTGTCATTTTTAAAAAATATTTAAAATATTGAATTTTTTTTTGCTTGTGTATGCAAGTATTGTTTTGAAAATGGATCATTCCCATTTATTTCAAAGGTACCTAATTTTTCAATTTCATGAAGGTAATGCATAATGAAATCTACAAATTGCACAACATGACTTTTACTTTTATATGTATGTGTGTGTTGTTGTTGTTGTTTTTTGCAATGGATTTGATAATAATGATACATCACAACAAATATACATATTTACAAATTGCTTGAAATTTATCAATTTGTGTGCACTCCATACATAAGTGCATTTTTAATCCATAAAAGTTCATGGTCATGTTCATTACCACTATTTTGGAATTCTAAAACCAAAAAAAAAAAAACAAAGGATCCAAAAAAAGAATAACCCTTCATCATAAATTTGCAAAATGAAAATGCATGATAATCATAATATCTTACAAATGTAATAGGGTCAATTTGTATTAATTATGTTATGTGGATGGATTACAAGTCTTTTATTTTTTGGGGGAGACTTAATCTTGTAGTATGTAATGTGTGAAGCCTTAATGAGATGATTTTACAAACTATTAATAAATGTAAAAGTCACAAAAAATGTTGGAGGACCAAGTTGTCAAATCATTGTAAATAATGTTTTTCATAACACCTCCAAATAATCAAGTGAATTATGCAAACCTTCCAAATCATAGTAACATAGGTATGATTTGGAAATATTATCCAAGTTTGATTTATTTTGGACTTGAGAAACTTTTAAGGTTATATTGCATAGTTTTCTATGACTTTCTAGATAAATATATTATTAATTTTTTTGGTTTGGAATATTGGTTGAAAAATCCCTAAATTTATGAAACAATTCCCAATTCAAGTTATTTGTTGATATGAAAATCCTCTAGAAAATTGTTGAGGTTGGCCATAAAACAATGTTGGATATTTGAATTCCTTTGAATGTTTCCCTTTAACTAAACCCAAAGGATGAAAATTTTAACTTAGGGCAATAGAATATATATTAGTATTATCATAATCCATTATTTTGGAATATCCAAAAAATAATGCATTAGTGTATATGTTGATGTACAATGTTTTTTTTCACTATCAAAATCAAAACTATTTGACGATGAGTTTTCACAAATATGAGTTTGAAAATTTGAATTTATGTGCAAAGTAAACAAATTTTCCCATTGATGGTGAATGGTAACACTTAATTTTTTGTATAATGTCATTTTGATCAAATCTTGTAAAGCAAACATCACCATGTTTGGACAAACATTTCATGACATATAAAGTGATTCATATTCAAGTATCACTTAAAGAATATTTTTATTGTCACTTCATCATATGGTATTCATGATAATATAGATTGAGTTTGATCCACGTTTGTAAAAACATTAATAACATTATCATGCATTTTATATTGTCCATAGCTGTAGATTTTATAAATTTGAGCAAAATCAAAACACAACATAACAAAATGTTTTTCTAATTGTGTTAATTTCTAATTTATTATATTTATATTTTAAATTATATTTGGTACTTGGTATAAAAGTTTTTTATCTTCATCAATGTTATATAAACAGCTTGTACATATGTATGATGCTGAATTAAATTTTATTTGTATTTGAAAATATATAGAAAGTTGTTGCGACAATTTATTTGAAATATGTTTAATTTGTTTTTTTTTTAAATCTTTCACAACAAAAACATTTATGGGAACATTCTAGATTTATTTGTTATAGATGTCAATGTAGATTCATTTATGTCCATGTTCATTTATTTTAGCCTAATGCTCCACCTTACTTGGTTAATATAATGTTTGGCAAGGATTGGTTGTTTTATTTTCTTTTGAACTACATCTTATATATGGTGATTAGATTTTGTCATTTATGAGTTGTTCACATTATGATTTAAAATGCATATATTTTATGGGATTCATAATTTGGGATCTTGTTAAGGATTTTTTAATCATTTATGAAGGTTTCCATTGTGGGTTTTTTTGTGCATGGTCAACAGGGTGGGTGGCCACTCTATTTTTTTTCTTGTGACTTTTATTGGCTACTAGCCCAAAATTGACAATTGGCTACCAAAGTTTCTAGGCTTCATTTTTTGTTTGCCACCTAAAACTTTGCAAGGTGGGAGATTTTTGCTATTTTGAAATTTTAAGGGGCGTTAAATTTTAATTAGCTAGGCACATTTCACCAACTTGCAACTTGGCATTATGTAATTATATATTAAAAAAATATGAAAATTCCAGAGTCCAAGTTGCATAGTTGAAACTTGAAAGGATTGATAGAAATTCCAATTACCACACAAAACACAACATACATGGTACAAACTCCATACACACACAATTAAATTTCAAAGACCCACTTTCAAGCTTTAACTATGTACATTGCATGCACCTCATAACATCACATAAACATATGCTAGGGATTTGAACCCCTACCCATAAGGGCATTGCCCAATTGCAAAGCAAATGGCTTACACACAAATAGACCCACATTAGACAAACAAATGAAACATGTTAGTCCACGCTCACTAATCCAAAAGTTTGCTAGGCTACATTCATGTTGTAAACACACATAACACATCAATGAAATGTCATAGATAGCAAAGGCAAAAGAAACCTAGAAATTCAAAGATGCATAAACCTTAATACCCCACCCATAACACAACTCTAAGTAATGCAAATTTTTGACCAAATTCCATGTTTAATGACAAGTTGTAAGTGTTGCAACGAAAGAACATGAACCATGATGAGTGAACAACACATAAAATTAGGAATATAACCTAGTTACCTAAGCTTCAATTGTTCTATGAACCTTTTTCTCCCCCAAGTTGCAATGGCTTGATCATACAAGAAATCTCCAAAGTAAAGAAGGTGCGCCCAAACATCTTGACATAAAAATGTAAGTGTGTGTTCAACTGATTACACACCTTAGAACATGGACCATACAAATTTCAGCAAGTTTAAACCATTTAAACATATTCAAGATTAGCATCTCATTAGCCCCACAATTGCCAAAGGGGATTGCAATCCTTCTTATCCATATTTATGATATTTGCAACATTGTTCTTCATGGTCTAAATGAACATATGTGCTTGATTGTCCAAGGCCATGCCATGCCATCCAACATGACATCACATTATATCTCTTCATGGGCCCAATAGTCTTGGGCAAAACAAAATTTTCTTTCAAATTGGTTTACTGATAAGCTTAAAATTTGTTTCAACATCATGCTTCACCCAACAGTGGGGGTACACAATTCCCATGGCCATCACAAGTTCACAATATGGGAATCGACATTACAACTCACAAGACAATTGAAATGTCGCTTTAGAACATTTTGGATTGATAGTTTCCAAATTTTGTTCTCACAATATAGGAGAAATTGGATCCATTTTCCTTGTATGCACATTGTCAACATGTAGCCATGCCAACGTAGTACCCACACAAAATGTACACCACATATAATCATTGTTAAGGCAAGCAAAATTCACATGTGGCAATAGTGGTAAAGTTTCATTCCAAAAGTTGATTAAGTTGTTGAAGTTAACAAAAACATCATGTTTGAATACAATATTGATTGCACTATAATAACACCATATATGTCAACTTTCACTAATTTCATAACTTCAATAAAATCTACAACATAAATGTTTCAAGCTTGAACCATCTTGACAAGCCCATACAACAAATCAAGCAAAGGCACAAGACAATGGAAGCCAAACAACATCCAAACATCAAGCAATGTAGTGACATTGGCATTAACAACATCACATGCATGTTAATCTGCCCACATCTGCATAACAAAGGGCTTGTACCAACACCCTCTTCATAATAAATAACGTTAAAAACCACCATGTTTTCACATTTTGAAAGATCTTCAAACCCTTCACAACCAACAAGGAATCCAACTTCTCAAGCTCAAGAGCTCTCTTGTTAGATTGAAAAAAGTAAAAAAATACCCCAATAAAGAGTTTCTCAATGTTGTCCACCACTGACTATGTGGATAGAATTAATTTCACAACCAAGTTTACCCTATGTGCAACACAATGGATAGGCATAACAAATGGAGCAATGTCACATTTGATATGAATGGTGGTGCCATTGCACACAATAGTAAACACATAGCCTTTGTCAATCCCAATGACACCAACCTCCTTCCCACAACCTTTTCATTCACACCCCCAAAATTCAACATAATACATAACAACATTTGGGTGAGATTTGTTGTTGTTGCACCTATTATCACCATGTCAAGGGTGAGTAGAATGGGCATTCACTTCCAATTTTCAAGCACATAAACATGGATCCCAATCCAATTAATGTTGTCAATTGCAAAAACCTCATTAGTAGAAATGGAAATGTACTTGACAACACATAAAAGCTTTCTCATGTTCTACACTCCACAATCTCACACAAAATCATAGCCATCTCCCACCCAAAATAATCATTCCAATGTTTTATGGGGTTGTTATTGAACTTTTAAAAAATGAACAAATCTTTTAAGCTTTCATGTTTTATCATGGGCCAACTTTGACTCAAAATGTGAAAGCAAGATGCAAATTGGGGTTTCATGCATTTCTCCTCTCCTTCAATGCCAACACATAGTTGTTGGAAAACATTCACTAATTGAGATTGAAAGGAAAACATTTTTCATTTTTCTAGTGGATATTGTTACTTTCAAAATAAATTGTGCCCTTAGGTTGACTAGGGGTATCCACAAGAGCCTTCTTTTTGCTATAATGCTTGTATAATCCATCAATATTAGGTGATAAAAAATTATCTTGCCTCTTTATTTGGCTACACATTTTGCATTTGACTTGTGAAATCTTACCATCTAAGCCTACCACAAATTATGCCCAAGGGAACTTTGTAACCTAGATGTCTTGAAAGGTCCTATTAACTTCATATTCCTTTTTCTTTGTAAATGTCTATTGTTAATAAGGTTTAGGTGGAGGAGGGGGAGGTGTGGTTTTAACAAAATCTACAACAATAAAGTTTTGGCTAGATGTTGCAACATGAAAAGGAATAGATGAACCAAAAAATAGCTTCCATTTAAAATTGGAAGGTGGGACAAGTGGTGCAAAGAATGAACTTTATTGCAAACTACCAAGTTATTGCAACCTACTTACATAAGTTGCAATGCAATTTTATTGGATTTCTTACACACATTGTGATGCCAACCATTTTACCAAAACCACCACTATTTTAGCCTCATGAATTTTTAAGGGCTTGAAACTTGAATTGCACAAATCCCACACACATTAAACCCTTAAACCTTTGTAAAATGACTCCCCCTTTTTGTCCTTCATAATCTTTCAAAGACTTAAAATGTATCCATCTCAAGTCCACACTTAAACCCAATACCTTAAACCTCAATAACTTGAAAGATTACTATAAATGCAAAAGTTAAGTTGACTACCAAAGAATTGAAGAGGAGATCAAAGGTAAGGATGAACATAGAAAGGGAATTAGAATGGCAAGGAGGACAAAATAGAAGGAGCATTGTGATGGCAAATTGTTTAGAACAAAAGGGGAGTTGTTGGCTTCCTTAACCAAGGGTGGGGATGGAGATGGCTACATTTTTTTGATTTGACAGATGAAATGGCAACTATGCACACACAAGGTGATGATGGGTGGCTAGGTGCAACTTTTTGTTGTCATGTAAGTTGGCAATATGATAGTTACTGACCCTACTTGGATGGCAAAAATATTAATTTTTTTACACTATCTCCTAAGTTACCCATTCACACATCGCTCTTAGAGGTTGCCACTTGGCAATAAATCGCCTATAAAAAAATGCTACATCTTGTTTTTGTAATATTTGGAAGCATGATAATGAATTTAAATGTTGTTGCAAAATATTAGAGTTGTTGATAAATATTTATTAAGTCCAAAACATTGTTGTTATGAAGTGCCCAATCAAATTACCTTTTTGTGTGACATTAAAATCAATGATTGAATGTGAATGTTCCATTTAAATTTTAAGAATTGGTTTGACTTTTGTAATGGGTATTGCAATGGATGGAAACAAAATCTCACCAATAGGAACATTTGTAGAGTTTAAAAAAAATTTATGCATGTATTGAATATAATTTAAAATCTGTTTCTTATTAATATTTGTATTGCAAGAAATGTTGAATAATGAACAAAATCCAATGGTGAATTCCAATTATTTTTCAAAATGTTCATCAATGCATAATAGAAAAAAAAAAATCCAATAAAAGTGCATATTTGAATCTAAGATTCAAACAAGAGGTTGTCACATGACCATTTATTTTGAAAGAGATGGAAATTCATGCAAGTTTATTATAACTTTTCAAGATTTTTTTTCAAAAGCAAGTAAAAATTTAGCCACACCATTAGCATAAATTCAATTGATTCTAAATGTTGAGAGTCATATTCAAAATTAAACCAAAACCTTGGATTTAATCATTGAATATGACATTGTTAGGCTTTTTCTATTTCCAATAACAATTATTCACTTAAATATGTCATATTATTTTGCCTCACTTGAAGGGATGATAATTGATTATTCAATAAGTAAAATATTTAGAATTGAAAAGAAAATTTGCAACTTGATACTTATATGTTGAAACTAGATGAAGGTAATATGAATGTAATAAATGCTCAAATGATGAATTGACAAGATATGATGCAAATGTTTCAATTATCGTGAATTTAAATTAAATGAATGTCTATACACAAAATCACATGCACATTCACATACACATAAAAAAAAATTTGCATTAGAATTTTTTTTGCACTAAGAAACTACTTGTATTAAAAAAGATTATGTTGAAAATTTCCTTGACTTGAAAAAACTAATTGTATTGAAAATTTGCTTGTGTTGAAAAGTTGTTTAACTTGAAAACTTGCTTATATTAAAAATTTCTTGTGTCAAATAAATACTTAAATTTCAATATTACATACATTTGAGGATAACTTTGCATGTAAAAATAATAATTTGTGTGTAATAAATTTCCTTGGAAAATTGCATTACATATAAAACTACCATGTATATAATGAAAGTTGGTTATAATATATTTTCCTTTATTCTAGAAAGGAAAATGGAATAAAAATTACTATCAACACCAACATCAAATGGTCAAGTGGTTTTCTAACTTGATATTGATTTCAATTTATTAAAGTCAAGCCTACATTTCACATTACAATGTACATCATCATAAACAAAAACCATCAAAAGAACCATAATCAAATCTTCACCATGTAAACTATATCCTCTTTTTAGGGAAAAATATAAGATGTTTTCGTAAAAGCCAATAAATGTAGTAGTGAATGATAATTGGGATTTACCATGAATCACTAATAGAAAAAAATCGTTTGTAATTAAATTAATTGCAAGTGACATTTGTGACAAAACATTAGCCTAACAATAAATGACAAGTTGCAAATGATGCTAGGTGCAAATGACGGATGAAATATTTTTTCATAGAATACGAGTATAACAATTTTATATCCAAGGATGAGTTTTTGTGACTACATTTGTGACCACAATGTACACCAATATGTTCACAAGTGGTAGCCTAAAAATATGACATGTGACATCATTTGGATTTTTCAAAATATTTTGCCAAATAAATAAATAAATATTTTTTCAACCATTTGATTAAGGTAACTAGATTATGCCACATGGTAATTTAAGATTGTGCAACCTGGGAATTTAATATTGGCTTATAATCATTTAGGGTTAGATTAGGGTTGGACCACTTATGATAGGCCAAGTGGCACCTAGGCTAGGCCTAGGTTAGGCCATTTAGCCTAACTAATTGTTTAAGGTACCTAGCTTATTTCCGGGCTAGGCCATTTTCAATAGGTTATGTGGCATCTAGGTTAAACCTAGGCCACCTAACCATAGGTCTAGTTAGGTAGGTAGATACTTAGGTTTAAGTCCAAACTTTTACAACAAAATCTAATTTTATTTTTAAATTATAGCCTTTTGGATGGAATCTATGTGATTAGCTTTTCCCATATGGCAATTGAAAAAATGAATGTGTTTACTACACAAAACCAACCTACTTATATAGTTTGTAAACTTGAAAGAGGAAACAAACAATATGGGATAACATTTTAGCTACAACTTACTCACATAATTGTAGCCTAGTTGTAATTATTCCTCAGCACATACTATTACATAGCCTACCTACTAGGTAGCATAAGTTTTTATTAGGTACCTATTTAGATAGCCTTTAAATAATTACTTATAATTAAATAGCCTATTAGGTAGCTAGTGGGTATGTGGGTAGGGAGGTAGGAAGTAAGTAGGTTGGTACTTAGTAATTAAGTAGGTAGGAATGTAGGTGGTACATACATAGGTAGGTAGGTATTTAGTAGGTATGTAAGTAAGTAAATATATACATATAAATATGTATGTATTAATAAATAGTTTATACATGTAACTATTAGGTAAGATACTTACTTTATGCAACTATAATGTGATTATTTTAATTGCATGTGCAATTAAATGTATATACGATGTTATAAAAAATACAACAACATCATGAAAAATCAACATGTTAGAAAGATGAAATAGGTCATATTTGAACCTAGTTGAAAGGAAGACCAAAATCCATCCAAATTTCAAAAATAATCACATAAGCAACCACTTGTGGTCGTAATGACATTAAGTCACACATAGTTGCACAAGGAATGGTTGCAAATAACAAGATTTTTATTAGTGAATGTGTATTGAAATCAAAAGTTGCACCTACTTTGGATGAGGCAAATTGAAGAATGCAAATTTTTGCACGTGCACAATTGCTTGTATCCATTTGCATTTAATGGTCAACAACACAAGTTCATTGCTTGTTGCAATATGAGAATGAAAAAACAAAAGTTCGAAACCTTTGATTTCGAACAATAAGTATTACAATGAACATCATTGGTTGGAGATATGGTGATATTTTCTCCATGGCAATTTCCATATACTTTCTAAAATGGAGGCACAATAGGGGTTGTTATGGACAACACTCTCATTACCTACATAAAACAAGAATTACATTTCAAAACAAATAAAACATTAAAAAAAATTTAAACACTTGGTGGTCACCATATTGAATCTACACCTAGTGATTACTTCACCATACAAGATTGAATACACCTAGCAACCACCAAGTTAAACTAACAAACCACTCGGCAACCACCAAGGTTTTTTTCTAAACAAAATGCATTGGTGGTCACTAGGTGGATTTTTTTAGGACAAAATGTAGTTGGGGCTCACAAGTGCAAACCACTTGATAGCCACTAGGTTATTTTTTCTTTTTTGGAATCAAATTTAAAGATGGTGAGCATTGGGTTATGTTTTCCCAGCATTTGGTTTCTGTGGAAAAGAACTATTAAAAATTACAAAAAATGGAGATAAAAAAACCTTTTAATTGTTTTTTTTAGCAATTGTGTTTCTCTAACATTAAGTGTTTGGTGATTGGCCTAGCTACCTAACTCACAATCCAAAATAAAATTTGAAGTATTCTTTATTTTTTTAAGAGTAAGATTTTGATTTCTTGAGTGCATGCTAACTCAATTCATTGGTTGTCCATCTCATTTTGATTTTTCTTACCTACTTTTATTTAGTTGATCTCTATATCCACTCAAATCCCCATACTTAAGAACCACCCCATCGGATAGAGGAAAATATTAAACATTCAACTCTTCCTTTCCACTCTCCCTAAGTTTTGACTTATACAACACTAATCCAATATGATTAAATGGGCATTTGGGTAACGAAACCGGCTAGGGTTAACCAGAACCTAATTATGAACTAATAATCGACATTTTGTCCTCTAATTTTGAAGCTGCCAAGGTAGTAATAGACTTGAACCCATGATTGAACCCTCAAACCATTTCCTACCTGCTGGCCTGAACCTACACCACCCTTGGGCACAACTAACTACTCTAGACTATCCAGTCTTGAGCTGGCTAAATAGTTCTACTAAACTATAAACACTAGCATTGTGCATGTAAGTTTCAATGAATTATTTGCATTTTCAACATCAGAATTAACACTAGTACTTTACATACGTACCCGAGAGTTAAAGGTGACTTTCAGCTTTGCAACCCAAAATCATGTTTAGACAGAATGAACACTAGTGCTAGCCCAAGAGTTCAAGGGCACCCGTGGTTAAGTATGTACTCATCATCCATATGTATATTCCTACCAATTAGCTCATCAAGTCTAAGGGCATCTCCACCAATGCTGAGTATGTGACCCTCCAAAAATATTTCTCACATCCAAGTTTTAGGGTTACTCACTTTTTCCCAAACCCAATTCATAAAACTGAAAC
>Ga0116228_10001033_pt1 | contig 22646 bp, 11 predicted proteins | sample S1TSphfallax_2_FD_89694 | JGI IMG/M metagenome (GOLD analysis project Ga0116228, IMG submission 89694) | Host-associated microbial communities from peat moss isolated from Minnesota, USA - S1T2_Fc - Sphagnum fallax MG | ecosystem: Host-associated > Plants > Peat moss > Unclassified | place...
ATATATAATATTTTAAGCTGCCATAATATTTTGGTCAGCTTCTTTTTTTTTTCCCCTTTTTTCTTCTCCTCAGTTTTTTCCTTTGAATTGGGTTTCCAAAACTTTTTCTTTAAGAAATTAAAATTTCAAGTTGGTTGGGTTTTTTATTTTTTTAATATAAACTAACTTTCCTTTTTCCCCCCCCCCCCCACTCTCTTTCATTTGATTCATTCATTTTCATTCACAACAGCCACATTGCATTAAATCTACAACAGCAGCAGCAGCAAGCTAGTTGCAAGCAAGGCTTTTAAAACAGAGTTTTAGAATTATGTAGAAATTGAAGCCCAAGCAAAAAAAGTCAGACACAAATCTTGTCCTTGGAAAATCCTATTTGGCGTCTGACAAGTATCTTATACATGTAAATCCTGTCTGAAAATGACTGCTCTAGACAGAGTAAAATCAAAGAGTTTGCATGATGGTAGCCTGACGTGTATCAGTATCAAGTTTCCCTCTCTCTCTCTACTTGCAACCCTTCATCCTCTCACAGTCCTTTTGAGTCTACATACCCTATCAATTTGAGTTTATTGAGGTGAACAAGTACAACTAGGCTACTACTGTGTCGTATTTCCTTCACCCTCTTTTGGGTATTTGTTTTCATTTCCTGTAGACAGGACAAGAGAATGTGGTTTTTCTCACACAAAATGTCCTGTGTCTCGTGACATGTGTGAGGTAAACTTTGTGATTTCATTCATTCCAATGTAGAACATGTGATGTTTATTGGGATATGTATTGTGATAAAATGACAATTTTGACACTAGTATTGGCACATCTAATATGACAAATGTCAAATTTTCGTTTTAATATATTATATGCTACAATAAACATCACACATTGTACCTTATAATGGTTGAAGCCACAAAGTGTGCCCACCCTTTGGTCCGCCTCCACAGGGCCCTTAGTCTGGTGAAGCCCTGCTGCTCGGGCTTTACCCTACACCTAAGTTCCTGGGCAGGGGTGAAGAATGGGCACACACCTTCTTGAAGTCCCAGAATGTGTTCAAATTTTCCCAATACTCCTGTGGGGATGAAAACTACATACTTTGCTTTAGATCAGTCTTGCAGAGTTGTTCTAGAGACAGACTCCACTAGCCATTGTGGTCTTCCTGTGTGATCTTTCTCTATTATTGGTATCAGTTGATGAGAGTTTGATATTATTCTTGAGCTTATGACAAGATTTGAGATCCCCCATGTCCATTTACGCAGCTGAGAACAGCAGTTATGAACTTCAACTTCTCGAGCAAATAACAAGGGTTGCAAAGTCTAGGCGAGTTAATAAGGATGAGCACCTGGGGTTTTTCCCCCTTCTGACCACAGAGGCTGCCATATTAACTGTGGACAGTGCGTGTTGAATGAACTGCCACATTTTGCTTTTATCTCATATGTATTATGAATATGCCTGCTTTCCACACAGTGTGAGGAGTCCGATGTCCCTCTTAATTAAAAAAAACTGTAGACTTTGATCATTAACATATGATGAAGACCTGCAACCTGCAACTTGACATTGACAAATCTATCACCAGTTGCTTCAACCTTAGCTGTGCCCAAGTAACACTTAATAATAAGAAAAGAGGAGGTGGACTAGAAATACCCAGCCAGCATATGGAGGAGATCTCTCCTGGATTGGAGCTGGGGATGCTTGGGAAGAAAGAAAAGCAAAGAGCTGCAGCTTCTTAGCTAATTTTGTGAAGCCTATCAGGCTGATTGGATCTGAAAGGAACTAGTCGGACTACAATAAAAGGTACGTTAAGTCATTTCACTAAATTTTGAATGAATTCACAATTCATAGTGAACAAGACTTAACAAGGAATGCAATGAATTTATTAGTCTAATGAACAAGGACTAATGAACTGCACCCACATTTTATGGTAGTTGCAAACACAAAACACAATGGCCCCATGGACTGATGGATAGCTTACTTATGTTACAATCACACCTAATGCAAAGTCAATGTTAAGAAAGGCAAGTTCCTTTTTGTTGCATTCGGATAAAAATGTTAACTAACATCAAATTTTAAGCAAAATCTTAAATGGCACATAATGTTAAATGGGTGTTAAATTGGTGTTAAATGGATGTGAGCTTAACATCAATTTTTTTTAAAACATAGATTTTGGAATAAAAACACAATGTTAGGAGCAAACCCATAAGAGGCTTTAAATCATTGTTATGTCAACAAAAACGTTTTTTCATAGTTTTCTAAAGTGTGAACAAAAAAGTTGACTAACTTTGAGGTTAGTGTGACCTAACATAGGTCTTTTTTTTAAAGCATGATGTTATTAAAACATTAGGTTATTTAACATTATGAGGTCTAACATCAGGTTTGATTGCAACTTTATCTGACTACCTTAATATTAGGGTGGTTTTAGGACATGTTTGTTAAATATTAATTAAATTTGAAGTTTTATTTAATATTCCTGGAATAGTTCAAAAAAAAATCATTTCCTTCACAAAACTTTGTTTTCTTTTTAAAATAATTATTTTTGAAATTTTCAACAACTGTAAATATATAAAATTGGTGCCAAATCTGCGAAGGTATAATGGTATTAAGGAATGTTGTTTGTTTGTGTTGTCATTTTGAGGTCTCCCAAATCTTACTTTTGAGTAAATTTTGTCATTGAAAATTCAATATAAATAAATCTTCAATTTTTGAAGGAAATTGAATTTCAATTGTTGAAATATTTCTCCCAAAAAAATTTGTACCCCAAAAAAATATAATAATAAGATTTAAAAATATTGATAGATAAGCCTTTGAGGTTTCAATAAATTTAAACTTTTTGGCCAAAGCAAAAAGGAGGCCATCACATGTCAACATGTTGTCACATTCCTTTCAATTTGATGTCTACATTTTTTTTCTTTCCATATTTGACTTATACCTTATAAAATGTATATACCTTATAGAACAATGTTTAACTATTGATTAGGCCTTATTTTATTATTCAAAAGCATACAGGTAAGTAGAAGCACCCATTGTCAAACACGTGTTAGTGATTGATTACCTTGAGAGTTAGAACATGGACTAATTATTGTGCCATGCCTACACATCAATGTTCAATGTGTACCTTATGATAGAAATTGTGTTTGGTTTTTTCAACACCCACACAAGGTTGGAATATTTTTGTGTTCAACCAAAGGAGAAAATTAAGTTGAAGATGGGCAATATTTGCACCCCACTTAGCATAAGGAATTGTTTGACAATGGGGGTGATTCAATGCACTTTTTTTGTAAATCTAACTATACATTCAAATTAAGTGTTTGGCTTAGAATGCAAATTAGCAAAAATAATCAATAATTTCACCCCACTCAACAAGGGACTATTTGGTAATAAGGGGTGATTTAATATTGCAGTTTTAAAGGATTTAAGGTTTAGGGTTTTAAACTTTTTTAAATGCACAAACATGCTTTAAAACTTAATATTTGGAGTAACAACTTTGGATCCCAAAACAAAACACAATTATGAGTGATTTCAAAAACATGAAAGTTCCCCCCATTGTGAGTACATAGCAAAATCACCAATTAACCAACAAAGAAAAATAAAATTGAATAAGCATTCAAGTTTTTCAAATACTTTAGCACAATTTCAAAAATGTCCTTACTACCAAAGATTACCAAAGATTACATGATAGATGAACTTTAATATTTCCTAAAGCTTTTAATTCCTAGTGCAAAAGTGTTGAAATCTAGAATTGATGACATAGAAGTTGATTTGAAATCAAGACAAGGAATCATGTGTGAACCAATTTGTAAAAGATTAGAAAGCATAAGATCAAAAAAATCAAGAAAAAACTAAAAAAATAGCAACTTCTTATGTAAATTAACTTTACAAGGAAAATCATTACAAGTTTTTATATTATGTTATATTGGATCTTGCAATTTGCAATCTCAAGGGTAGCAAGGAGTTCACATAGATCTTGGATTTGTAGACTTTAGTGTGTTGCAATGCATTGTAGCTTGTGATTCACACCTACAACTTGCACAACAATTACATTTACATCAATTTAGTGTGAAAGGAATTTAGAAACATTTATGAACTTTTTTTTCAATTCAAGTCTTAAAAAGTCGTGCACTTTTAAATTACCTAGACCTAATGCATTTTTTGATGTCTTGGCATGTGTATAGGAGGTTGAAATGCATACCTCTTGGAGGATTAGTGTGTATTCTCATTTATTTGCTAAATGTTAAGGCCAAGAGGTGAGGGATTACCATGAAGCCTATTTTACTTCATAGGTGACAAAAAGGAATGTTACAACAAATAACAACAAATAAAGAGAATAATCTTGCGTACATTTCCAACCCCTACAAAAGAACATGGTTTTTCTCATACAAAAAGTTGCAACTCATGACACATGTGAAGTAAACTTTGTGGCTTCATCCATTACAATGTACATTATGTGATGTTTATTGTGGCATATACAACATTAAAAATACAATATGACATTAAGTCATGACACATATTATGTAAAGAATGTGGATTTTGTCTATGCAAGAATGTGGACTTTCAATTATCTTGTAACAACTCATAATGAAAGTGGTAAAAGTTACTTAAAATATAGTCCCCCTTCAAAAATCGAATTCTTGAGAATAATTAGTGATATTGGTTCTAGTGTCAACGTCTAGAATTGAGTTTTCAACTTTCAAAAGGATTCAAAGTTTACCAAACACAAGGTTTAATTAGTCAATCATGGAATTCATTTGATCAAAGCCTACAACATTATACATTCATCACAAGTATAGTATAAATTGCTCATGGAATTTAAATGAAACGTGGATTTAGGTAGGGCAATAATCAAAAGCAATATTTTTGGCTTAAAAAGGTTCACAACAAGTACATAAAATATTCCTAGATCTAAGAAAAGGTGCACTTCAAATTATACCATAGATGGTGAGGGGATTTCCCCTACTTGAATTCTACGTATTCAAGGGTGAAAATATTAAAAATGATAACATCAGACATTGCAAAACAAATACATGTATGGCAATGCAAAGGAAGGCATGAATTATATCTTTTATATTCAAAGAATTCATGTTTTTTTCAAGAGGTTAATTCCAAATGGCATTTCTCAATATAATATGCATTTATCAATTTCTAAATGGACATAGTTTGCATGCTATAATAGAAATAATAGAACATGCATAACAATTGGGTTGGACAAATGATCACCCATTACCTTCTCACATCTCCCATGCCCTACCATCAATAGATGTGAATTTCTTCAAGCCTTTCAAAACAACTTTTAGAAAAGAAAAGACAACACCATGGTTTAAAATAATCATTACGAATTAGACAAATGTACATTCATTAGCTTAGACAAGGATTTGGACTTGTCATTATCCAAATAAAACATTAAAAAAATAAGTTCATGATTTCAAATTTCTAACCAAACAATTTTGAAGGTCGTAGATGACAAGTCTAGGCCAAATGATGTATACACAATACTAGAGGACAAATTTGATTTCCTATTTTTTTATTATTATGATGATAATTTATATGGACATTGAAAATTTATCTTCACTACTTTAAGAGGATAATTTCAATTATCTCCAAATGTGTTTTAAATCCATGTTATAGTGAATCTTCTGGAAAGGGAGTAGGTAATTGAAATAATGCAGTTGATTTAAAATGTAAATTGATTTTTGGAAACTATATTTCCATTATTTTAAGAGATATGTCCTAAAGTTTTTAAAGGTTTGGTGAGTTGTTGGGTAGGATATAACCATTGATTTAGGTTGAGTTGACTTGGAAAAAATTTCCAGGAAGTAAATAAGGTCAATCACCATCTTCTTAGTTAGGGAGGAGGAATTCACTTCATCTATAGAAAGGGGGAAACTTCTAGAGTATTTGGGATTGCTTCTAGAAGCTTTTAAAGGAGATGCACTTTGCAAAGAAATAGGGGAAATACAATGCTTTTTGTATTGGGTTTAAAATAAAGTATTCACTTGTTTTCTTTTGGAGTTGTGTAGTTTTCTTTAATATGGGAGACTATGACCCTTTGGATTTTTTTTCATTTACTTTTTAGATAGTAGTTTTAGTCATGGAGGATATTGGTTGTGACAAAAGGTAGTCAAGGAAGAAAATGCCATTTGTCCCTCAAACAATCTACAATAATGTTAGTGTGGTTTAACTAAGAAGGTAATTTCCTTTGTGTACTCCAATGATTGCCTTCTGTGATTCTTTTTTGTGTTTCTCATTTTTTACAACTTTATTTACTAGAAGATAATTGATAATTAAACCATACTAGTTGTTTTCTTTTTTATTTTCTCTTTGTGATTTTTAACCTAACAATATCCTTTAGATGTAATTAATGATTGTAGGTTTACAATTTTAAAACACCTCACATACTAACAACTTAGATAAAAGCAACAAGACTTTTGATGCAATAACTAGTGATAGTTAGTAATGGGATGAAGATGGAGTGGCACAAAATTGTTGAATAAAATAATTATAGTATAAAATGTTGGAATAGGAAATGATGTTGATGACCAAATGCAACCATCAATGAAAACACACTATGGGGGACCCCATTTGTGCATCATTACATATTGTCTTTTTAAGTGATGCATTTAAAAGGTTTAAGAATGTCATTATTAAGAAGGATTTTCACAATGTTTTTGAATATTATGATAGCCCACTACATATAGAAATCAATTATTAAAAGAAATTATTTTTTGATTTCAATATTTTAATTTGTATTGAAATATATATATATATATACTCCAAAAACAATCTTAATAGTTTTTAACCTTATGAAAGTTGAGGATATATTGAACTGTGGATTTCACATAGCTTGCACCATGTTTGTGAACCATGTGAAAAATTTCAGAGTTTCAAAACAAGGGTTTTTTCTATTGTTGGGCAATTCTCATATTTTCAAAAGAATTGTTGGTTTTGATTTTCTTAAGAATTTAAAAAGAACCAATCTAATTTTTGATTTATTTTTTCAAAATCTGATACCCTAATTGGTTTTCAAATTATTGTCAAAATAAGAACTATCAATTTTCAAACCAATTGTCAAATAGGTTAGTTCTCACCTAAATGAGGTTTGAATCCAAGAATTTCTTGAAATATACTTAAATATCAAGCATAGATGCACACTTAAATAAAACATACGATTATTTTTATTTAATGTTCATTCATCCTAATGGTTTTAAGTTAAAACCATTAACATGTGTAAACTTTAAATGTAGAGTTCAATTTCCTTTTGCACCCATAAAGGGTTTTGACATAATGGTTAATGTTTTCTAAAATTTTAGAAAGTCTTGGGTTGAAACCTTTAATGACAATGAATAGGTGGTTTTACCTTTTTGGGTTTTTATAAACTTATATAGTTATGAATTGGCTTTCAAGGTTCACTTGATAACCTTCATGGGTATCAAATTTGAGCCTTTATGGTACTCAACTGGTTTTCAAAATGTCAACTTTTCAATTTAATTTTTTTTGAAAATCAAACTGAAAATTGGAACGAAAATTGGTGGATTGCTAAAAACCACCAACATTAGTTTTTTCAAAAACTACATGGTAAATATGTGATAAATTGAAATTTTGACAATCACATTCACATGGAAAATGACAAGTGTAATTAAAGTGTCTTGTTTAAATTTCATTACAAATATTTATTTTAATGATTAATGAGGCCTTCATGTTAATGCAATATAAAATGAAAATTATCAATGTTATAACTATGTATACCATAAATATACCCATGGATATTTGAATTTGAAGTTTTACTTTTTTTAAATAACGTTATTTTTCTAAAAATCAACATTGTATTTACAATGTTTGGAAGTTCTTTGTTGAATATTTATTTAGTTTAAAAAACAAGATTTGGAAGTTTCAAATTGAATTTTCCAAATTGTCAATAATTGAAGAATAAGTATGCAAAATACAACTTGTGCATTTGTAATGATAAACCAATGGTTTTCAATATTCAACAGTTTGATAAATATCAATATTTTTTCCTCTTCTCTTTGGTTAAACATTTTGTGATTATCTTGTGTCAAACATCAATTGTAAATATGGTATTATATTTTCGAACAATTAAATTGAAACCCAAAATTAAATGCACCACACTTTTGAAATATATATTGTACATATTATAATATTATATTCAAATAGTGCCCAAAGGGGTCCCTTGTAATGTGCCTTCACCCCCATATGTGGATGTGTTTATGAATCCTACTATCACACAAAAAACTAGGCCAATAAAAAATGTTTGTGGCCTAACAATTGATTTAAATTAACCTACACCTCAAGTGTAGCAAGTTTATAATTTTATGAATGCAACCTAAAAAGGATTTGTCTCTTGTTAAACAATTGTCCTTACAACATATGCAAGTCCAAGAAAAATAAAAGATAGATAATTATTAGTATATTATAATTATTCAAACATAGTAATCTCCAATGAGTAACCAATATTTGCAACACAAATTCATTAACAAAGAGGCAACAAAAGAAATCAAAGAATAAAAAAAGGAGAGGGAGGAAAACATAACTAAGCAAGTTGTTGATTTTTTTGATGTGTCTAATAGAATTCAAAGGTTAATAAACAAATGTGTAAGAACAAATTTCAAGTCAACTTGGTGTGCAATTGCAAAAAAAGTGGTAGGGGATAGATTTAATCATAATTTTGCATTATAACCAACCCTTTAATGTACATAGATGTGAACCTTTTACATCACAAAATTAAGAAAAGGCCAAAGTAAGGGCTTAGGCTCGAATGCAAGCAAAAGACATGTTAAGCCTAAGTAGCCAATACTAGAAGGGGGAAGGGGGAAAAAAAGGGGGGGGGTTGGTGTTTAGAGAAGACAACACCACATGTAAAGGGGGGAAGTAATTGCAAAACAAGAGGATGAACAAGATGAACATCGCATTAAATGGTTACGAAACAAGAGGACATACAAGATGACTAGAAAACAAGACCAAAAAAGAATCACTTGCACAACACACCACAAAGATCATCAAAAGTTATGTTCAACATAATGGGAGGAAGAGGATGAAACTCAAAATAAATGACCATGAAAAAAATAGACAAAAATGAGATTCAAACTACATGATTACGTGAACACGAAGAAGGGGAGGAGAATTCATAGAAGGTGATGAAGAACATCTCACAAACACCAATGATTGAATAACACCACATGTTGTTGCAAGCAATAAGTACAAACACTTGCACACTGGAGATGGAACACAAAGACAAAAAAAAAAGAAGGGAAACTACCATTGGAATATAAGGTGGGAGTGTCAAACCTAGAACCTTCACATGTTGCTTGGAATTTTAAGTTTAAATTAATAGGGGTTTCCCAATAACCATAAATTGGACCTCATTTTAATTTTTTTGCATTGATCCCCATGTTGGTGTATGATGAACGTTTTTACATAAAGAATCCAACATATCTCAATTTCATCTAGTTTGAACAAGTGTTAGATCTCATTTGCATATGTCAAATGTTGACAATTCGTTGACAAGGTACAAAGTGTTTATTCATAAGGATAACATGTGTAAGTTATTTAAGATTTTTTCCAACAAGTGGACCACCCTTCCTTTGCTTTGGGGAGCCATATTTTTGTCATGTCTCCCCCAAATGCCATGATTTAAATGGCTCTAGGGATTGGGCACAAGTTCTCTTGAGACCCCATGACTAATAAAACAACAACCATCACACCTTTCTTCTTTGAACCCTTATGTGTTCAATGATAAACCTACCTACCCTATATTTTGTAAAAGTACATTACAATAGGTTATCAACAACAAAAGTCACATTAATAACCTATTCATGAACAAGGAGCCAGTTGAGAACACTTTGAATTTTGAATAATGGCATTTTAAAAAATGGGCTTTTTGCCTTGCAAAAATATAAACTCCATAACAAATTATGGAATTTCTAAAACTACTTATGTATTCAAAGAATTATAAAATTTAGAAAATATGATCAATGTTTTTTCACAAAGATTCATTTGTTTAACCTAAATTATGGGTTAGCGAATCATAAAAGGCGTTTTTTTAAAAATCTTCCCTTATTTGCAAAAAAAATTATCAAATTTTTTTTAATGTTGCCATCATGAAAACAATAAGAAAACATAGGTCACCTCTTCGTTGTCAGGGGAAAATTGTCATTCGCCGAAGACAGACCCACTTTACATCCATATTGTTAAATTTTTGCCCAAATGACCATCGATTTTGCAACCCTAACTCTTTCTCTCTAACCCATTTTCGCCATTCCATCACCTCCCTTTAACATGTTTTCACATAGAGTATTGTAGTAGTAAAAACTTAGAAGCATTGAACACTAAACAATGAGGTTGTAGTGGTGTAGCTTGTAAGTCATGACCTACGAGTTCCAAGTTCCAACTTGTAGATGATACTTATTCCTTAATGTGCAACGGCACATCAATTATCTTAGTCTTGACTTTTGAGAGTCATTGAAATTGAACTATTGCAACAAGATGGTGATGATTTGTAAGATGGTGTTTCAACAACTAGCCTTCAAAAGTTCAACATTCAACTTTTCATTATTCACTTGCCTCAAGGGTTTAGAGTTCAAATTCTAGACTCTAGACTCTCAAAGATTCTAAACTCTAGAGTCTAAAGATTGTAATCACTATTGTAATTGCAAGTACAAAGAATTTCAATTTTTAAAATTCGTGTTTGAAAGTTTTTTTTTCATCTTATTCTTGGACCTTGGTTATGTAGTATGTACATGTGCATTGTGTAATTGCAAGTTATTGATAATGTATAATTGTCTTGTGTGCACTGCTTTTGTTGTTGTTAGACTATGCACAACTGTTGCACCAACGCAACGTGTGCATTGTGCGTGTTTTGGAAATCATCAACGTCTTCCTAGCAATTGTTCAAAATTTGTTGTAGTTATTTTTTGTGCGTGACTATTGTTGTGTGTGCGACTCTTGTTGTAACTAGACTCTATATAACTATTACATTGACATAGCTTGTGTGCATGTTCTGGAAATGATCGACCTTTTATTTGGAAAATGTTTAACATTTACTGCAACTTCTTTGTGTGAGGTTTATTATTTTTCTATGTGTAATTCTTATTGTGTGTGTGACTCTTATTGTAATTAGACTATGCACAATTACTACGCTAATGCAACTTGTGTGCATGTTCTAGAAATCATTAACCGTTTGCTAGCAAACGTTCAACATATGTTACAACGTTTTTGTGTGAGGTTTGTTTTTTTGCACACGACTCTTGTTGTCTATACAACACTTTTTGTAGCTAGATTTTGTACAACTATTACACCAATGCAACTTGTGTGCATATTTTGGAAGTCATCAACAGTTTGCTAGCAATTACTGAAAATTTGTTGCAATTTTTTTGTGTGAGGTTTATAATTTGGACTTTAAACTTTGATGAACATCCATGCCACAAGTGAACATTGTTGCACATTTGAACAAAATTAGGTTCAAAGAACCTACTTGGGTGAATTCTTTGAACCTTCTTTTGAAATTTTAGGGTGAAAGCATGGTAAAATATACACAAAAAGTAATGTAAGCTACAAAATATTGGGGTCCTTAAAGAAAAGGACTAACAAGTAGATGATTTTTGGGTATATTATTTCTTAACTCTTGTTTGTATGAACTTCAAAAGTTAATTTATTATAATCATGTTTTTTTACGCTACTTGCAAGTATTTGATTTGGACCTCAAATTTGTGGCAGTTCGAAAAATAAAGTTCAAGTACTTGAAAGTAGGTGAAATGTTTTTGCAAGTATTGATTTTTTTTTCAAGCACCTCAATATTGTCGTGGTGAACATTCTAATATAATGTTTTGTGTTAATCAAATTTGTTTTCATAACTAAAATCATCCCCAACCCCTGAAAAATGAGGGATACTTTTGGGGTATTTTTTCAAGTCCAAATGATATGACACAAATTGCTTTTGAAAGCTAGAAGGAGGCTAGAGATGCCCATGAAAAAAAAAATCATTTGTTTTGAAATGTTAGAGGAAGGTTAGAAGTTTGAATTTTTTTTTTTTTCATGTTTTCAAGTAGAAAACAAGGTAACAAGTATGTAGAAAATGTCTTGCTTGCACCCTTTAATGCTTTTGATTAGGGTTTCTAAATTTCATCCAATCATGCCTCCATGCTTGCAAGTCCTAACCAAGTTTTAGCCCAAGTATTTTTCTAGTGTTCAAGTCCCTAGAGAAGTTTTAGTTGTTAATGAACTTCACTATTGTGATGCACCTGAATCCAATAACACGGGTGTAAAAAGAAATTGCATGCCTTCTTCTGAATTGCAAATTTGATTTTAGATGTAGACCTTGAAGGTCTTGAACCCCTTGAAACTTCTACTACTATTAAGGATGGGCATGCACCCCATCTTAAAAAATTGGGGAAATTTGAGATTTTTAATGTGAATTGAAAGTTTCAAGAGGTCTAGGCTTTGAAAATGCCATGGGAAAAAACCCATACTAAATGGTGTTAGTTTGGTAACTTTCTATGAAATATCAAGTTTGTATTAGAATTGAGAGAAAGGAGAAGGTTCTAGTGGCTAAATGGGATTATATATAGAAGCATGTAAGGAAGAGGATAAGCTTTGATGGTAAGTGGTATATGGATCCAAAATGTGGGCATGCATAAAATGAAATTGCATATGTTCAATTACCTACAACAATTGTCTTCCAACAACTTTATCTTGGTAAGGCAATGGAAAACAAATGAAAATTTGTCCAATTTGCCATTATTTCTAGCTTGTTGAGTAAAAGTAAACCCATGACAAATTATGAGGATTTCTTGCCTTTGTTTTAGTTCTTGAAACTTTGATCTATCCACAAAAAAATTGGTCTGATGGTGTTGGTTGGGAAATGGCAGAGCACATTGACCATGAAGTAAGAAAAGCCATTAAATTTACTCTCCAAAATGCCAAGTTTGTATCTTTAACTTGTGATGAAGTCGCTTCCATGGATAATGCAAGTTGGGCAAGTGTGCATGGTTACATTGTGTAGGATTAGTGTCACATAACATTGTTGTTGAATGTGCAACATGTGGTTTTTGGATCTGGAGTTAACAGTTTAACTTTTTTGATCATGAACTTTTTAATGGCATAAAAGGGTTTGAAGGAAAAAGAGTTTGCTTCAAAGCCATTCTGTTTTGGTGTTCATGGGGTCAATATTTTCCAAGGTTCAAATTTGGAATTACAATTCAAATCCAATATCGATTTGTTGCATTTGTCATGGGTGTGCATTGTATGGTTCATGGGACAAATTTGGCAATACAAACCTTTTCAAACCTTTCTTTGGTGTTTCACATTGAAGGTATTTTGCAATCTTTGTATGTTTTTTAGCCACAACCTTAAAAGACATTTGCAATTTACAAAACTAGCAAAGATCATGGAAACCAAGGGTAATAAAATCTTGCGAAACACAAAAACTAGGTGGATATCTATGGTCAATCTTATCAAACATGTGTTATCTGAATATCATACTTTTTTAATGAAAATGGCAATGGATGCACCCACCATAACCCCTATTTAGTTTAACTTGTGTTTGCTGATTGGTGCAAAGAGGTTGTTGGGGTTGAATGCCATTATGCCACTCTTAAAAACAATTCATTCTTTGATTTAATTTGTTTAGCTACATAACATGTTTGTTTGTAATTTTATAACAACAGCCAAAATATGTGAATGAAAGGTGTATTGCATGTATTGTGATAGCCAATGTTGTTTCCAAGGTGATGTGTTTATCAACTTTTTGGTCTTGGTCAATTCTACTCATAAAAACATCTATTTTTTATGGATTACAAATATGAATACTAGAATCGATCACCTAACATTTGAATTTGATGGGTAGCACATTTGGGCCACATTTGTAGATCAAATGGGGGGATTTATTTATGTTACAAGCCATGTATTTGAAAAGATTATAGTCTTTATGAGGCAATAATGTGCAGAAGTTGGGAATCAACTTATTACATTGTTGTAATGCCAATTCCCATCCCAAGAGTTGATGAATGCTTTTGTGTTGTGTACCTCCAATACTAGTTGCAACCAAAACATGAAGTGAGATTTTATGTTCATTTGGCAATTCTAAAAGTTGCCTTTTGCTAGCTTAAAAAGGTAAGGCGTAATGAAATATGGGTTCTAGCTACTACTTTTGACCTACAAAGATCTTTATTTGTCTTTAGCATGAAGAACAATGCCAAATTGGCAATGCAAAAACATTTGATCTCAACCCGCTTACCAAGTTTTGGAAGACCCTTTTATCATCACATATTCTTGAACATTAAATCCCTAAGTACATTAAGTTGGTTGAATTTGCTATGTGCAAGTTATTGGTTCAGTAGAGGATGAATGATGTTTTCTTATGCTCACCTTTATGAAAACTAAACTAAGAAATCAATTGAATGTGCATTTGTACCTAGGCATTCAAATGTTGAGCCAAATGTTTTTCACCATGAAAACTTCTTTTTTGGAACAAAAAACCAAAGTTGGAAAGACAACAAAATTTATTATGGGGAATGATGAAAGAGTTACTAAATTTTTACAATTACCCTTTGTTTCCATGATGATCCATGCTTGTTTGGATATGGTAATTCATGAATCTACATCCAACCCCCTTTTGGGCCTTTAAAAACCAAGAATGAAAACCTTTTTTTTTACATTGAGTATGCATGATTAATGTTTTTTTTTTTTGGCAAGTTAAGCTTTATGCTGCAATTGCCAGGGCATATTTGGGTCAGGGTTCAATTCCCCCATAGAGCTTTGTTGCCAAAAGTTGGAAACAGAAAATCAATGATTGGCAAAGGAATTGAAAAAAATTAAAGGCTTTGTAGTTTTGAAACTAACTTAAAAAATTTCTCTTGGAGCAAATCATGTCCAACGAAATTTTGTCCCTAGTCATCAAAAGTTTACATACTTATGTGCCTAGTAGTTGAGCACTTCAACACAGAATATGCCCATGAGGCAATTATTTGTGAAAGAGGGGCCAACATGTAGCCAACTTAGCTAAAGTGGAAAAGTGAAAAAGAAAACACTGAACAGGTTATGTAGGTGGGAATGTAAGCTGGTTATGAAAGTGGACTGTCAATTCATTTTGAGGCACCTTGTCCCATAATCTACTAGTGTAATGATTCAATAGCCAGTTTGCAACTACAATAATCATCACTTTACTCCAGCATTTGAAGACCTCAATTATCAACCAAACCAAGCAATTAAGAGGGTTTGAATGCATTGGACTTCATCAGTACAAAGCAGAAAGTACATCATAAACATGATGCATTGTTGTCACTAACCCACACCACTGATCTTTTCCAATCACAGATTAGCCCTAAACCCTAATCAAGTCCTGGACAAAACTCATTTTTCTTTTCATTTTCTCAATGCTCTGGAATGCTTATTAGGCATAGTCCCAGCAAGAATTTTTTTTTTGGTTCCTGGACTGAAAGGGTCAGAACTCAGAACTATATGATCTTATTGCCAATGATTCGGGTTGATAAGAGTTCTTGTTTGATATCTTTTCAGATGACTACCTATCCCTCCATTCACACTCGATGGTAAAAGGGATAAACCAAAGGAATCAAGTAACCCTATGACTATGGCATTCACCCGAAAGGGGTAGAAACTGACATGGCAAATACATGGCATTGGGGTTAAGAGGGGGACAAATGTTTTGGGATATTTTGACCTCGAGAATAATATCTTTGCTTCTTTGAGATTTGGGATCAATTAGAGTGAATCAAGCAGGTTAATTTGACCCCTTTTAATACCCCCTCATGTTCAAAAGAGCTTTAAAGTTGTTCTTGCCAACATATTTATTCTCTTTCATGTGAGAGAGAGCACCCAGATTGGTGGGCAGAAACAAAAAAAATTCAGCCTTTATAATCTGCCCGATTTTTTTCGGGTAGAATAAAAATGATCAAAACTGCCCGATTTTTTTTAACGTTGGGATTTTTCTAGATTGTCCAAAATGTTTGGGTACAAATGAAAACTTTCTGCAGCCTTGTAAGGTGCACAAAATTATTGGGCAGCATTTTTTTTTTTCAAAATGCTCAATAAAATTTAGCATCAGGATTTTTCCAGAGTGCCCAATTTTTTGGGGTAGAAATTTAAAAAGCTGACCTTCATAATCTTCCTGGGCAGCCTAGCAATTCCAAAACTATGCAAGATTTTTCAAGCATCCTGGTAAAAATTTCTCCTAAATCTTTTCGAGCATCAGGATTTGTTGAGTTCCTAATTTTTTTTAGCAGAAATGAATTTTTTTCAGTCTATATAATATCTGCCCGAGATCATTGAGCAACATAGAAAATTTCTCAAACTGCTGAAATTTTTTCAGCATCCTGGAAAATATTTCTCAGGAATTCTCGAGAGTGCCCAATTTTTTGGGTGGAGAATGAAAGAAAATTCCTGAGTTTCCCCAAGCTGCAAAGCTTTTTACATAATTTGGATTCAACATAGGGTTAAATTAACCCCATTGTTCTATTTTATCTGTTCTCTTTGTGTGAAGAGCACAGGGGTTGAAGGTTGAAATAATTGCCATGAATTTCACAAATAATTTCATGAAAGAACCCCAAATTTCTGGGCAGTTCTCCAGTTATCACATTAGAACCAGTTCTCTGTTTTTCTGGGAACAGCAGTTTGGAGATCCAAGAACCATGACCCTGATAACCGGCGGGGGTTTGGCACCATTTATTTATATGTGCATAATACTGCTTTTAACCAATGTTGTAATAGTCTAGAAGAGTGCAATCTGGGTATATGGAGCATTGGTATGACAACTAGAATTGAACAACATACCAGTCGGGTATGACCCAAGGCAATACGCCTTGTACCAATGTCAATCTGGTATAGGACCTGAGGTGATACTAGAGTTTATACCTACCTAATATTAGGTTTTATCTAATATTAAAAATCTTAATACTTACACAACACCATGTAAATCCATATTAGTTGGTTGTGGGCGCATCTCAAAGCTCAATGTTTTTTTTTTTGGTTTGCAATGGGCCACTTTGATTGGCCCTTCACAAAAAAAATTCTAGCAAACTTAAGACTCCCTGAATAGAAGCTTTTACTATCAATACATTATTGTGAAATTGTTTTCCTTTTTCTCACCTATATACAAAACAAAACCACACTTTTGGGCAAAGGATATGGGACAATGTGTGGTGCTCTTGGTGGAAATATATTGGGTGCATCTTGGGTGTGCGTTGCCCCACCTCATTGCTTGAGAAAAAATTCCATTCTTAACTCTATTCATCACCATTTTTGGCTCATAAGCCTTTACAAGAACTTGGGTACCTATTGTGATTCATAGTAATTAGTCTAATTAGTTATGGTGTGTCTCAAAACTAAATTTTTTTTTCATTTTTGCAATGGACCACTTTGATTGGTCCATCAACCAAAAAGTTCTAAAACTTTTGGCAAAGACCCCCTCAAATAGAAATTACATATTTTTACATGGCCATGTGTTTTATAGTTGCACGGGTTTAAATGACACAATAGAGACTTACACAATTTTTCACTTCACTTCCCGTTTTATACATGTACATGTACTATAAATAAATTCCCTTATGTCATTCAAGTACACATACAAAAAGTGTAAGCTCTGAACCAAATAAGTACCCTGAATTTCTAATGGGGTTAGTAGTCCAAGTTCAAAATATAAATTTCATACAACCAATGAGAAGGCTGAGGGGTCCTTAGTTTTTTTTGGGGGGGGCTGGGGGAGGAAATTTTTCTTGTTCCCAATGTGTTCCGTAATATGTTTTTTCTGTTCTTGATGTGTTCCCCAAGGGTGTTCTAGCACCTCACTTTATCTCATATCCTTTGCCCAAAGTTCTCCCTTCTGACCTAGATAGGTGAGCCAAAGGGGAGACACTCCAAGGCAAGGATACAGTGTTTAGATTCATTATAGAGTATAGTAGCTTAAGGGATTTTGGCCCCTAGGTAATAATAATAGGTCTAATTTTGATATGAGGATTTTTGAAACATGATATTTTGGCTTGTGTTGGAACTTGAGATTGGTTATAATATCTTGAAGGATTTTGGTTTTTTTCAGAGGATTTTTTGAAGATTATATTTTTGCATGGTGAAAATATGTGAGCTTCCATAATTCTTCTTTTGCCTTAAGATACGTTTTAATGTAAATGGCAAGGCCACAGTGTGACACACAGCTTGTTTTAAATGCCAGAGAGACACAAATGCAAATAATAGCCCACTAAACACACCACAATTAAGGCAGAATTCACTCAACATCCATAATTAAGGCAGAATCTAATGGCAGTGAGAAAACAGGTGCTCAGTCAGGCCCACTCACATTATGAGCTACCTCTCTGAGCTCTCCCCTCTTCCCCACTCCCCTAATCTAGTCCCCTCATGCTATTACTGACTAGTGTTTTTTTAGGGTTTAGGAAGATGGAAGTCCTGCAAGATTATTTGCAGTGAGAGAGAGACTGCTCCTGCTGCTGCTGTTGTGCTCTGGCACACTGCCTGCACGCAATGTATTCTTCTTGGGTGTCTAAACTTGGAAAATACTAAATGGGGGATAGGATCCACGAGGGGAAGAGGAAGGACCGTTACCCTAATAAACTGGCCCCATTCTATTGACGGCGCGCTCCGTGCAATAGAGGAAAATTGGCTGACAGTTTTTTGTTTTGGGGTTTGCAGATGTTCTAAATGTTCCAGTGAAGAACAGAACAAGAGGAATGTTGGATGGAACAGTAGGTAAGTGTGCTGCTCCCTTCCTGTTATGGCTCTGTTGCTCGCGAGTCTCTCTCTCTCTCACACTGGAACAAAGATTTGGGATTGACTTACATTTTGTAACTCACTTAGACTTCATTGCAGATGAGTCTTTTCTGATGCAATCCATTTTCGGAAAATCTGAGTCTTTCTGCAATTTGTTGTTGGAAATCTGAGTGTTTTATGCAATCCATGATCAGAAATCTGCAAACCCATTGTCTGAAATTTAGGCAGATGATGAAAGAAAGTCATGCATCTGCATCATCCTGATCAATCTGCAGTTTGGTTTTTTTCCATAAAGGGCAAGAAAATAACCTTACCAAATCAAAGTAGAACTACAAAAACACTTTGAAGTAAGGTAGATTTGCCCATCATCAAATTTGCCCATAGCGAGTCAGCAAACACAGCCCAGCTGATAACTGTTCAGTGATACCCTATAACCAAATGATTGAATTTAAAAACTTGTTGTGATTTTAAAACCTTCCCTTCAGAAATGTTGATTTTTTGTGTTTGGCAATGGGTAATCACTCTCCCCATAGTCAAAAAATTTGTTGTTGGACATTTCTATCATCTATTTGGTCAAAATAAAGGAAAACAACATTTTTTTGGTAATAAGAGGGCTATTGTGTGTATGAAGTTTAACATGTTTAATTATAGTATGCAATTAAATTGCACATGGAAGGATATGCATTCACAAGACGCTGGACTATTTTTTCAACCCCCCCCCCAATTTTGCATTGGAAATTTTATCTTGATTGATTCAAACTCAAATGGAGGTCTGTAAATGGTTATAGGGTTGCCAAGTGAAAAGCTAACTAGACCCTTTGAACCTCCAAGGCTAAAAGTGACACATGCTGTCTGAGAACTTAAAATGTTTGCTCACCAGTATATCTACCCTAGAGTCTTTTTTTGGTGTTGCATGATGATCATCAGCTCACTAGGTGTGTATAACAAGAAAAAAACTCTTTGATCCAAGTTGTCTTTTTCTGTTTCTTTTCACCCTCATTTTTCTGTGGAGATTGGAATATGTTGACACCTCTCCATCTCCTGTTGTTGATGGACTAACAAACATATCAAGGTGCACCAGTTTTCAATCACTCCATTGTCCACTCTCTTGTCACCCAATTGCACTTAGACCCCTTCAATGTATGGAATGTACTAGAGACAAGGCTGTAGAGGTCAGATTCTGCCAAGTAAGCATACCCACTGACCCTAGGGTGTTCGCACCTGGCAGAATCGACTGAACAACCCGCTCTTTGGTGTTAAAGGCAGGACACACCGTGCGAATGCTACAGACCTGTGATGGGAACATGACAGAATTTGCCAGCCACACAATTGGCACAGTGGGCTGCTTCCGCAGCATTCCAGAGTATGAATAAGGGCGCAAATAGGTCAGCACTGACTTTAACCTGTTTGGGAAGTCCTGCCATTGAGGGCCTCGCGTAATTTGAGGGACATAGACCTCAGGCATAGACCTCAAGGCATAGGCCCCAAAATTACAAGAGGCCCTCAATAGCAGGCCCTCAAAATTAGGCCTTCCCAAGAGTCAAATGTAAAGTACAAAAGGTTTTTGTTTACCGGAAATGGTGAATGGTGGAAGGTCTCATATAAAGAAGGTCTTATTATGTTGTTCCAATCTTTACTCTCTCAAGGTGTTGAACCTCTGAAATGTGAACTCAAATGTCTATGGTGTCTAATGTTATATCTTTTGTTCATGTTTGGATGTTCCATGGAGAGTATGTTAAACTTGATTGTGCAATTAGTTTTGATGCTTCAATGGTTAGAAAGAGCATTTGAAAGGGCTTCCAGTTTGTTCTTGATTTCAATATAAGGACTTCTAATTAGTCATTTCTGTATGATTATCATGTACAGATGCTAGCTTGGGTGCTTAACATATGATGCACATAAAGCTTTAGGGGGCATCTATTAAGTAGTTTTCTATGAGAACCAAAGGAATGGATGAAAACTGATCAAAAGCCAAATCTGGAAGAAATTGTGAACATCATTGTGTACTAGTACTTATGACCCCCTTTTGATTAATCCCCTTAAAGAAGCAGTTTGCAACCAACCCAAAATGAAATTCCTTTTTCGAGAACACCATAGATCAAATTTCTTATTTGATAATACCATGTTACCTTGGCAGCTTCAGCACAAATTATATAACTTTTAGAAAATACCAATTTTTCAAAAAATAATTTTTTCCAAGAAATTTTTTTGTGAAGCAAAATAAAGAATCTTTTGGGATATTATGAATATTCTATGTTCAAAATGGAATCTTCAAAATTCGTTAATGATTCGGCAAACATGGGCTGAAGCTGCTAAGGTACTGCAGTGTTCATTGATGCACAATTCACAATATATATAATTGAGACCCAACTGGCTCAATGCTCCCACTATTGATTCTGACTATTCACCATACACCATAACATTACATAATGGAAACCAGGCTGTGCATAAACCAGGTATGTAAATAAGAAGTGCAAGCAAGGATCAACACTTACATCCTATGATCAGCTAATTTGGATGAGGATGACAAGTTTCAACATTCAAAGCTATGAATGCTCTTTCTGGGTATCAACAAGGACAGAAGTAAATTTGAAGTTTGGCTGTGACTGTTATTGTACCTGAACTGAATACCTGATGTCCATTTCTCTTTCTCGGTGCAATGCTTTAGCAATACAGAATGGAGCAGATTTCTCCACCTCATGACACAATTGGCAAGAAGAGGACTGCAGTTTCTACCCACAATGTCATGCAAGTTTACTGTCAGAGGCATCCACAAAGCATGATTATTGCTAAATTTCTTAGGGTTGCAAAAATCCCTCCCTACTCCATACATAAGACAGCAGGGAGTAAGCTGATGTCAGGGAATGAAGGAGTTAGAAAATGGTTTCTAGTTTTTCTTTTCTACAGGTCTAATTAAGTACATATGCAATGTTCATGGGAAAGTAATCACAAGAGTCTTGTTATATATATAAACATGGTATTGACACAAGTGTTATTTCTTTTGCAATAGTGAGTATAATTCTTGTCTAATATATAAACTCAAGATCTATATTTTCTACATTGCCAATTGACATGTCTCACCTGTAAGAAGAAGTCTTTCATGAAGGTACTACTGAGCAGATGATAGGTGATTTGGCACAATCACATGCAATCCTCTTGTTTGAACTTCAAAACTTTGTAAGGCCAGAGTTCTCACAGGTTTTAAGGTTGATGGGTTTTTGCTGATTCAGGAGAGAGCAACCATAGCTTTGTCATTAAGCATGCTAAGACTACAAATCACAATTGTTGTTTGCTAATGGAAAATTGTGTTGGGCATTCCTCATTACATTCATCTCAGGATGGTACATCAATTGTTCTCCAAGAACCTATCCCAATGCCCAATGCCAACACTGTTGACCAAAGCTTTTAAGGTGGTAGATGATATAACCTTTGATTTTGATGAGCTTCACTGGACCAGAGATGATGTACTAAACCTTGGCAACAGGTCTGAAGCTGTGGAATGCCTCTTTCCACCACAGCTTCAAAGTAGTAGTACTTGAGGTAGGTGTTGGAGATTTGACTCTTGGAACAAGATTATCTGTGCCAGCAAACCATGTTTTTCAACTCATCAGCTGCAAAACTTCATGACCATGTTGGAGTTTTCACAAGAGCTCTGCCACTTTCCAGTTGATAGAAAGCAATGTGCCACCTATTTTTCACTCCCACGAGATGATGCTATCCTTGCATATGCTAGAAGCTGAGTTTCGAGTTTTGATAACATGGAATTAATTGCTTCTTGTTTGAAAATAACTAGTTTTTCAAAAATGCACAACTCTAATTTGTATGTAGTTTGTATGAAGATCCAGGCCATTACCCTACATAAAAATTCCTCATGATACCTGCTACATATCACAGGAAGAAATGTTGACCCTAGGCTTTACAAAAAC
>Ga0116228_10001037_pt1 | contig 22602 bp, 15 predicted proteins | sample S1TSphfallax_2_FD_89694 | JGI IMG/M metagenome (GOLD analysis project Ga0116228, IMG submission 89694) | Host-associated microbial communities from peat moss isolated from Minnesota, USA - S1T2_Fc - Sphagnum fallax MG | ecosystem: Host-associated > Plants > Peat moss > Unclassified | place...
AAAATGAGATTGAATACCATGCATAATATTGAAACAACTTTGTCATGGAGGTTTTCAAATGTTAAATGCAAATTCTTTTTTCATTCACCTTTTTCATTAACATTTGATCATTTGTTAACAATATTTTGAGCAATGCTAGCATATCCACATGAAACCTAATTGGTTGAGACATTTTCATACTTCAATGGGGTGTGATCACAATCCAACCAACCAAAAAGGTGTCAGATTACAAATGAAAACAAACAAAATTAGAGAAATATGTATGCTTTGACATTTAAAACCATGGCAATCGTGGCAAGTTTTGTTTTTTTCATTCATATGAATGTTAAGGAATTCAAGCCAAAAATTCATTTCATAAAATTTTAAGTTTAAGTTTCCATTTAAGACCTTTGGAAATGAACACCTATTGTGTTAGAAGGAGTAAATTTTGCAAAGGACTAAAAAAAAGATTCATATAATTTTTAACTATGGAAAAAAATTAAGAGGATAAAAACATATTAGCCACATTTAGAATTCATACCCTAAAATATGTGGAATTTAAAAACTTTGAAAATTCAAAGAACTTTCTAAAATTGATCCAAAATTGTAGAATTTCAAAATTCCCTTACCACATATAAATGGGGTACATGATATGTTAAGAAAAGATTTAACTTAATATTATACAAGAAAACATAAAAATGTTAAAAAATGAATTTTTGGTTGTAATTTAAAATGTTTTTCATTTTAAAAAAAAACATTGAATTTACAAGGGATCAACACACTTTTAAAAATTAATATTTATTCAAAATGATTTTCTTAAAAAACTTCATTTACGTGGACAAATGTAGGCATTTATTATAACAATTGCAAAAACAATTGTTCAAAAATTCATTTGCATGAAAAAAATATTTTTGGGCAAAAGGACATGTAATTTTTTTCTAAAGTAATCCTATAGGCTCATTGTATCTCATTTGCACCCAATGACATAACATACATTGAAATAACCTTCAAATAAATGAATTTCAACCAAAAATGAATGATATGATGCAATGTGTAAAATGTAATAAATCCTCCTTATTTGCATTAAGATTAAAAGCATTGGAAAGACAAGGAAAAGGAAAATATATTTGTGAAGAAAAAATAATCAAATGTTCTTGAAACAAGAGACATAAATTCATTCCTATATGGGATCCAATCATCAATAACATTACAATTTGGAATTTGAATTGAAGTTAAATTTATCGAATTAAATTCAAATTCAATTTAAAATAAATGAGATGCAAATTGGTGGATAAATACTAAAACAATTCTTGTGAATATGGTGTTGTAAAAAAACATATCCAAAAAAACACTTTTCCATGCCTCTTCACATTGAAAATGGGCTAAACAAATTCCAATTTGGAACTATTTACGTTACAATGATGACAATGACTTATGAAACCTAAAGTTGTCTTACCTAAACCAATTTTGATGAATCATTATCATTGGAATTGAATTCAAATTCCTTAATTTAATGCCAATACACTCAATAGAATTCATATTCAATTGAAAATAAATGGGATGCAAATTGGTGTAAAATGTAGTAAAAATATGCTCATAACTATGGTGTTGAAAAGAAGAGAATGAAAATATGATATAAGAATGAGATAGTTAGGCTAGGAAAAAATAATTATTTTAGCATGATGATAAAAATTATATAGTGAACAATTTGAAACCAAATATATTTTAAATAAATGCAAAAAAAAGATGTTCAAAAATCATATGCAACAAACAAAGTACATGGGTAATTGTCAAAGAATGATTAACATTATAATTAACACATTGAAATTAGTCGACTTCTTTCAATGGATTCACTTTCAAAAAGAAATTGACATCACAAATGTCAACTTTCATCATTTTGAGATTGTCTTTTGAGCTTTCCAAAAGTAATGGGCTCCCATAAAAAGAAGTTGGCCATCTTGTAAGCATGATGTGAACATGATGTGTAAAATTTGTATTCAATTTTAAAAAGTCACTCAAGTTTTTCATCTATTCTTTGGATTTTCATGAATGAAAAACCTTGTCACATTCAAAGGATTTATATGTTTAAAGAGTTTCCATTTTTCCTTTACCTTATGTTTTGGAGGAATGGAACTGAAAGCTATCATAGAAGAGAAGAGGGATTGTTCATTGTGGCTAATCGAGGAGAAGGGATCTAAGGTGTGAAAACAAAAAGGAACCAAAATGCATTCTTAGAACCTACTAGTCCTATCCATCCAAATTAGACTAAGTTCGGACATGCAATGTATGGGAAAGATAAAGCATATCTCCACATCTCTAGCTTTAAGATAATGTACAATAAAAAATCCATGCTATATGAAGAAAACCCATGATTAAAGCACATTGAAAACATGGGGCAACGGCACACCATTATCTACCAAATAAAGAAAGTCTTGTGAAGGTGACAATGTGATTGAGTCTTTACTCTAAAATGGAAGAAAATATGAAACATTGAAATGAGTGCTTGGAAATTAGGAAATATAATAAGGTACATATTTTGTTTTGGTGGGGGGGAAACAATATCGGTGTATGTATATCTAGGTTTTGAAATAAAAAGTTTTCTTGGAGGGCTTCTCTAGTTTTGGATTTGATAATAGAAAACTACTCCATCTATACTTGAAGACACTACGTACAAATAGAAATCTTGTTTTCATTATTCAAAACACTTTTTGAAATCCACATTTGGATGGTCATGTGCAATGGACCTATGTTATTTAGCATGATACCTTTGTTTGTTTTTTAATTTTGTTGTGTACACTAAGTGCCAATAATCCGTAATAAGATGTAATTGAATCATCCATATGAGTTTGGGCATCCTTCTCTATTGTTGATCACTTAGTTTAAGTAAATGGCAATCTTTATTTTAATTTCTTTGAATATGGTCACAAAAATCTCCAAAAAAACATTAAAAAAAAAACTTTGATAGAACCTTCCACCAAGAAAATATCTATTATTAATAAGATTTCATAATAAAAGATTTGCACTTGTTAGCTTCTTGGACTTCAATTCTCAAATGTCATGTCATGAAAATTTATTTTTAGGTTTACAAATCACATCACACTTATAATATGAACCTTTCAAGTTAACAAATAGTGAATATTTTTTTGGAGGAATGTGTTTTTCTAGTGTAAATTAAACTAATTTTGCTAATTTTTTAAAAAAAGTAGCAAAAATATTATATCACCAAATTGAGGGGGGGTCGGGGGTGGCATGGCCACCATGCCTTGGATCATCTACTAAGAATGGACAAAAACACTAAAAAACATGCATTAAAAACAAAAGCCATGACGTTGAGATCCGTATAGCAAGCCAAACAAAGATCCTATGTGAGTAGCTTCCATCAAGTGTATCTTCCCTTCAAAGTTCTTCCAAATCATTTGCAAGTGCTCCTTCCTTGGGGAAAGAGTCTTCTAAGTGATCCCACTTATCATGGGAAAGCATGATAACTGCCCATGGCTGCTACCTACTTCTTTCAGTAGTTGGACTCTACCCATATCATCTTTCGAGGTCAACCATTCATGGCTACTATTTCCTTGAGGAATGGGCTAAAAAGGAGGTGGCTTAAAAGAGGTAGCCCTTCATGTACTCCCTTTCCAACAATACTTATCCAATGTGGTTTGCCCAAAGTTCAACTCTCATGTATATAAACTGAAAAGGTCATCACAAAGTGAGTAAGATATGTTTCTATCTTACAATAGGGGAGATTCCAAAGAGGTGCTTCAATTGGGAAGAGCCCCAATGTTGCAAAAAATATTGGTGAAGCGGCCAATCAATGTAATCTCCTTCCAAAAGTAAGAAATTAAAAAAATGTGACCAACACACCCATGAACTAATTGAAATGAATAATAACAATATGTGAACAATATAATTTTTAATCATTTTTTTATTTTAAAATTTTTAAAAAAATTTAAAAAAAAATTTGCAATCAAATCGATATTGAGATGTGCTAGACATGCCTTTGGTTGCTCCATGCCTTGGATGAGTTGGACATGAAGCTGCTAAGGATAAAGATTCTGTACATTGGTGGGTGCTCTTAGATTGTTGAGAGTGTTTTGCAACAATCCTATGGCTATGTACCGTGTGCTTTAGAAAAGTTTTTAATAAGATCATCGTTTCCTATGACTTGGGATGACCAACTCTTGTAATGGAATTGAAGTTGAAATTGAGTACGTCTTAAATTAAACTTTAGTGGGCTTATTACATTATATCATATTCATGTTAAATATTCATCTCTCACTCATTTATATTCATACAATTGTTCTAAAATTGTAAATTTGGTTACCATAGAGTTAATAATTTATTATACATTATTTTTGGAAATGCTGAATTTTTTTTTCAAAAGAGAAAAAAAATAAAAATAAAAGAGGAAAATGAAGAATCTTTTTAGAATATTCTACAAACATTCCATTCTCGAAATAAAATCTTCAAAATTAATAAATTATTCGGCAAACATGTGCTGAAGCCGCCAAGGTAGTACTACAACTGATGTTAACCATCTACATGCATTCACTGACGCAATAGCCACCTCTTCTCCTACATAACTACCTACATACGGGACCTACCTTGTTGTTAACACAAGGTGAAACTGATCTTAAATGAAGTTGGGATTCGTCCAAAACGGAGTTATAGCAAGCTCCCATTGGATGGTGTGCTGGTGTGGCCCTTGGTTTCTATCTGGCCCAAACTTTCTAGGGGAATTTATAGGCTTGTGTCTAATATGAAAGTATCAACTGATGGTGTTGTTGGGTGTTTCTTTTACTTCTTTTATGAAGAACTGGAGCCAGTTCTAGTTCTAAGAAATAAAATTAGAATGATTTCAGTTCCAGTTCGACGCATAAAATGGAACTGGGGAATCCAGTTCCGAGTCCAGTTCTTCAAAATAATAAATTGTTTGATTCTGGTTCTGAATAGCGAAACCAGTTCCAAAAAGATCAGACCCAGTTCTGAATCTATTAAGACAAGAGCCCTAAGACCAGAACTAGAATTGTGTTGATTCCAAACCTCCAAACCAGGTAACTGCCCAACAATGATATCAACATATCAACTCTCTTATCAATACTAGTAGCAAAGACCTTTCCTGGATTGATATATGACTTGTGAGACAATAGAGTTACTGGTAAAGTCTGTCTTTGGGCCTGCTTTCACCCCCTATCCCCTCTTTTCAGTGATATCTGCAAAGTAAGGAAATTTTTATTAAACCTCAGTATGCACAAGGTTTGAGAGTAATTATAGTAGTTGTACAGGTAGGTGCAAAGTAAGGAAATTTTTATTAAACCTCAGTATGCAGAAGCTTCGAGAGTAATTATAGTAGTTGTACAGGCAGGTAGGAGCAAATGAAAATATATGTAGCAGCAGTGGAGGCGTTCACGAAAAAGGAAACACAAGATGAAACTCAGTTTACCACTAAAATTGGTGGAAAAAATTTAGTTTGGGTCCCAGTTGTTTCTCTTTGCCAAATTTTCATTCTCAGCCATGTGTTTGATGGCCTATTATGCTGAAACTGGCTGTTCTCGCCCTCCTAATTGTAGGACTTTACAAATACCAACCTCAGACCAGTACTCTAATTTTGGTAAGGACCTAAGGTAATACCGACCTTGTACCAATTTTACACGAGTTACAATATCACATATAAAATAATATATATATATATGTGTGTGTGTGTGTGTGTGTGCCTCACAGCAGCCAAAAATCATTCTTGGATTATTGTGAAGAGTCTTTTAATTTAAGAAAAGGGGAATTTGTAACGGAATGTTCTATCTTTCCTTTTTATAACGCCGTCTTTGGGATGATTTTTCACCCTGAAAAAATATGACCATCTTGGACCTACTAATGCAAGGACCTCCCTGGATGGTTCGTACCTATGAAAGTTTTGTAAAGGACCCAATACCAGGATCAGATCACATGCTCAAAAGAGTGGAAGACCAACACTAGTTGCAACCTACAGCTGTGACCCACTGCCTAACATCTCTCTCTCACACTCTCTCTCTCTCTCTCTATATATATATATGTATAAGGACATAGAACAAACAAACAACCCACCCACCCACATACCCACCCAAGTGGTTTGTGGATTGAAAGATCAGAGAATGAATTCTTGAGTTCATTCCTGAAGAATTTAGAGGAAATCCCACATAAACTTTGTAATTGCATACTTGGACTACTACAGTAATTGCATTTGGAGTAATGGGTTTTGTTTAGTTTTTTGTTTGTTTGTTTTTTTTTTTTTTTTCTTTTGGGGGGGGAGTGTTTTCCAGTATTAGTTACAAGTACATGGAATCATAAACTTGAATTGATTACAACAAGCTCAGTGGATGATGCAGCAGGTCCCTGAGGTCTGAATGAATTGCTGATGAGAGATTTGAAGGGATTATTCAAGTGGAGAGAAAGACAAGGAGAGAAGATTCAGTGACAAAGCTGAGAAGGAAAAAAAAGCTGGCAATGGCAGATGATCCTGAAGATCAGCAGATACTACTGCAGAAGAATGAGAATGAGAACAAGAAGAAGGAAGTTCAGTATCCCAATTGTCCAGGATGCAAGTGTGCATATCTGCAACACCCAGATGCAGGGATTCCATATAAGGAGTTCCTGTCCGTGTTTCTACTAATTTTTGTTGCCTGTATGAAGCTGCTTTCTCTCTGCCCTCTAGACTTGAAACTTTGAACACAGTTGATCATTTCTTCCCATGATGTTAAAGGACATTGCATGATCTGGCTAACTTCAGAAAACCATGGTGCTAACTTGGGGCAGAAGAATGAAGTCTACAGATCTCTAACACCCATTAAGGAAGACCTCACCCATTTCCCCCTTTTTGTGTTTTTCTTGTTTTGGTGGCATGTGTCTCTCAGCAACTCCAGTCTCATCACTCTATCCATTTCTCTACTTCATGGTAAGTGGTTTTCCTTCTTTTTTATTTTTTCTTTGGACTAGTTATCATGAGCTTCATGGATTGATCACCAGAGATCTCCTTTTTCTGTTCTTGCTTGTTTTCCATCTCCTCCTCAAACAAGGTTTTCAAATATCATGAGCCAACCTCATGATGGCATGAACTGTAACCTCATGTGCTGTGAGTTCAACAGGATGATGTTCTTCAGATTGTTTGCATGTGGAAACCGTGTGATGTGAAGAGAAGGAATGTTTGCAAATTACTAGGATTTAAGCGAGTAGATTTTTTTGAGGATAAATTGTTGTTGGGTTTTGAGTCTTGAAGTCTTACAAGGCTTGAAGACCATGATGATGATGATGATGCTGCTGCTGCTGCTCCAGGTACAAGATTTGCATATCACCAAATCTGACAAGGAAATTGGGTTCTATGCTGGACTTCTAGGTCATCATCAATCCTCCCTCTTGAGCCAGCAGTTGCAGCTGAACTGAAGTGAAATTGCTGTGCAAATCCAGGAGGCTGGAGTAGACCTCTCATTTTCTTCACGAAAGAAACTCAGACTGATTCAATTGAAGTCTCACTCTCTGGAAGATCTAATTTAGTTGTTATCTGCAATTTATTGAGCTAGCTCTTTGACTGAGCTGTCTTGTTTTCTCTTGGATTTTGGTTGTTGCAGGAGCATCCCTTCTTGTTGGCCGGGCCTTAACAGCAGTGCAATGGGGCATTGCAGCAGACAAGTATGGTCGGAAGCCTGTAATGGTTCTAAGCCTCATCTCTGTGTAAGCAAAAGAATCACACAAATTATTCAATATCAGAATTCACTGTTGCCTCCCGCACCATCACAAAAGTGAAGAGATCAAAGGATAATATTATATTATGTTGCCAATTCATTCCTCTTCTTCAGAGTTTGGTCCTCACTTGCACCCAGATTTTGCACGTGGGTTTTTGTGTGCAACCTTTTTTTGTAGCAGTATGGTGTTCCATACGCTTTTTGGATTGAGCAAAAACTTTTGGATGGCCCTGGCTACACGATTTCTACTTGGAAGTTTCAATGGCATGCATGGAGCTGTGAAGGTAAATTCAGAACTTTCTACTTGGTTGAAGGAAAAAATTGGATTTCTTTTCCTCATTTGTATCATCAGCTCTTTCATGTGTCCAGATACATTGCAGCACATGAACAAAACATTTTCCAATGCATGCAGATATGATGTTCTGGGAGATGTTATGTCCAGGGCTTCATAAAATCTTGCAGTTGTTCACTGACATGGCTGGTAGTTCCGGTGCAGGCATATACATCTGAAATCAGCAATCAGCAGCATCAAGCATTGGGTATCTCCATGGTGAGATATCTTGTTCTTAAGCTTCACTTCTTGTTTTTGGGGATCTGGCATGTTGTTCTGGAGCTCTGCTTCTTTGTTTTTGTAGATCTGGCATGATTCCAATGCTGTGGCAAAAGTCTAATGGTTTGGGTGCAACTGTCCAACAATGCCACAGTTTTGATCCTCTACATACAAGAAGAGAAAGGAAGAATTTACTCTAAGGCTTTGAGGATTCTTGTGGACAGGTTGGTACCAGCTGGGGTCTAGCTCTCATCATCGGTCCTGCTCTAGGAGGTTACCTTTCTCAGGTACCAGATTCTGGAATGGCAGCTGCTGCATCATCTCCTTCACTCTCGTTTCCTGTAGGTTGTAAGACACTGGATTCAACTGAGATTCTTTTTTCTTGTATGCTCTTTTGCAGCCTGCACTCAAATACCCAAGTGTATTCGGTGAGGGATCTCTCTTTGCACGGTAAGGGTTTTAGGGGAGTTCATGTATTTGCGTTTGTCTGATAAGTCATGAGCTATCGACCATGGTTTCTTTCCTTAGAATGCTCTCATGTAGAAATTGATTGTTGTTGGGATGAGTATGTGCGGTGCAACAGATACCCTTACTTCTTGCCATCGCTCTGTAACACTGTGCTTGCCAGTGGAGCTCTTTGCATCATCATTCAGCTCCCTGTATGTGCTGCAGTTCTGCACTAAATTCTCTCCATGCTTGATTTATGTCAGTAGCTAGCCTGACGTCTTTTGAAATTGTCACTGCTGCTCCAGATCCTTTTCTTTACTTTGGGCAATATATAGTACTTTGAGAATCATGGTTGTTTGCAAATCCAAGCCTTGATGACACACGATTTAAGGTAGAATCATGGAAGGGTTCTAGAAAAAATTCAATCCTCCCAGATGCCAATTCTTTACTTAAAACTGGAGTGTTATTGCAGGAGACATTGCATAAACACAACATCAAGGAGATGGAGGAAACCGAACTGCTCTCCATGGCGTGGTCTCAATGCAGCAAGTCAACAGAAGGCAAGTGAAAGAAAAAATTCAGTGGGTTTTTCAGAATAATTAACAGCAATCAGTAACCCCAGTTTCTCTCTCCAATTTTACAATTTTCTACAGACTGCAGTTGAGTATTTCCCAAAACATTTGGTGCTTCATATCAGGTTGCAATGGCTGAGAAAAAAACATTCACCACTTGATGCACTTGAAGGTTGATGATGCATAAACCCTAAAAGCTAAACCCTCATCTAATGCACTGACACTGTTTGATAATTTAATAGAGCGATTTGGGCAGCAGATGCGTCCTATCAATGTTATCAATCGAGAACTGGAGGAATTCTCAACACCCAATGAGGACTTGATTACAGCTAAGCAGAACGTGACGAGGTCACTCTTGAGCAGGAAGTCCTTCATTGGTGCCATGGCTCTTTCCTGCATATGGTCTTTCCATGACATGACATATTCTGAGGTTTTTCATTTGACCTACAACATCACAAACTTTGTTGGCTGATGTGAATCATGCTAGATTTGATTGCTGTTCAAATCATTGTTGAAAAGCCTTTCAGATTTCAAGCTCCTAAAATTATATTATGTTTGCCAGAAAAGGGTCACACTTGGGTTACAATATGGGATGTCCATTGACTTGACAAGCTTGTGGTCTAAGTATTTTGCATCATGATTTGCACCAAGTTTCACATCTATAGTGCATTAGGCCTGATCTGGAAGACCTGTGCAGATCTTCTCTTTATGGTGTGTTAGCCCAAAGGCAACTGGAGGTCTTAACTTCACAACAGATAATGTCGGAAAAATACTTGGAATATCAGGTGCAAATTATGCTTTTCTGCAAAACCCCCTGTTTTCAACAATAAGAGCTTCACTTCACGAACTTCAACCCTTATACATTGCATCCACTGGTACTAGTGCATTGAGATGTTGGCCTGTGTGGTTTTTTTCCTATGTCTCAGATCAAGGTTTGCACTCTCTCACATCTTTTCCACTAAAATTATTATTCAAGGTCCTTGAATTCATTTCCAGGTTGATTTCGCCTTTTCGTATGGATATCAATTGTCCTAGTGGTTTGTCTGTTTATGGTCTTGTCTCTGGCTCTCTTCAGCTAATGCTCCCTAATTTCTACTTCTGGTGGGTGTGTGTGATTATGGGTGTTCCAAAAAGGTTTTGCTTTGATGGTATTCCAAATCCTCATCTTTCCACATTTAGCAAATTCCTTGGGACTGATGATGACAACACGGGTACCGGCAGTAAGACAAAAGCTGCCATATTACCCATCAAATCATGTGTTTAAGAAAATCATCAAATCAGGCTTCTCAATTTGTGAACTAACTAGGTTCAAGAAAGTTTCCTTTGGACAAGCTTCTTTTGCAAATGACAGATCTAGCAAAGTCTCTTTAGTCTTTTCCTTGTGGCATTTTGCAGGTGCTTTCAGTTCCATTGATCCTTGCTTATCCAATAATTGCAACACTTCATGGATGGGTGCTCTGGGTGATCTTGAATCTTGTGTCTATTGTGAAAACATTTTTTTCTGTAAGTTCCTTCCTAAACTCCTTTGTCATGTTTTGAAAGGGAGACAATTGCCACGATCCATCTCTACTCTCAAATAATTTTTTTTGGGCGGGGCAATTATATCTGGATTATATCTTTGCATATAGACATTGATGGTGTGATTAGTGACTAGAGACAATGGCCAATGATTTTGGAGTTGCTTGAAGCAGCTGGAGCTCTTTTGACCCCCTGTTTGTATTGTGCATTGCAGATGATGATTCTAAGTGCCTCATTTATATTACTAAACAATGCCGTGGTATGAGCTTTCTCCAACACACATAGGCGAAGAACATTTTGTGTTGTGCATCAAGGAAAATACAGACAACATTACTGCATTGTGGACTGACCAATTGCTAGTATGTTTGAGCAGCCACAAGATCAAAGGGGAGTGGCAAATGGGGTGTCAATGAGTGTTGTATCTGTATTCAAAGCCATAGGACCAGCATTCGGTGGCTCTCTGTAATACTTTGAATAAACCCTTTGCATAAACTTGTTTTCCTCAATTTTCTTTTGTTTCTAGATCAACTGCAAAACATAACATGAGTCTGAGAATGCTTTTGAAAATGTGGGATGTTAATTTAGCTGCTTGCAACCTAACCTCAGTTGAAGACAACATGATCTGCTGTATAATAAAGACACAAAAACTTGATATGATTCTCGCAATAACACAAGTCTACACTGGTTTGTAAAATGTGCAGTTTTGCATGGGGACAGAAACGTCAAGATTCTCATATCTTGCCAGGTTTGATTTCATCACATGGCTATAGAAGCTTAATTATGATTTGTTTCTTGAGGATCTCATGTTGGAAAGCTCCAATTTTAATGTGAAACTAGCTAGAAGTATGTCTCTCAACTGATTTTTCCCATTGCATTCGGACATGCAACAGAAACTCAGGAACACAAATTTTGTATAATTGTTTGCCTAGAATTTGGGTGGATCATTATGCACTCCTCCTCTACACCCACAATCAGGAGCTGATGAAGTCAGGGCTAGTAGTAAGGCAGCTTGTTCATTGTTATTTGTGATGAAAAAGGTGATGGTCTCACACTTTGTGAACAAACTCCCATAAGTTTATGCATGCACCCATTGTCATGTAACGTGCAAAAATTGTGAACTCATCTACACCCATCCTCGGGAGATATGAAATCAATCATCATGAAAGCTTGTCGAGCGCTAATATTCATGACAAAGATGATGTGTAATTACCTACAAAATTGTGTGTATTTATCTACTACACCTTCCATTGGGAAATGATGAAGTCATTGGGTAGTTATGGCAGCTTGTCCTTAATACCCAATGACCAAAATGAGATAGTTGGTTTAACACTTTGTGAATGACTTTCATAAGGTTTAGGGTTTAGGGTTTATGGGTTTAGAGTTTAGGTTTAAACCCTAAACCCTATGACTACACCCATTGTGATGTTGTTTGCAAAATTATTGTCTTCAATTTCGTAGATATGCCACTAAAAGTAGAGTTGGGTTGGGACTTTTCTTTTATGTTTTTGCAGGTAATGACATGGTGTTTGGTACTCTGGCTATCGTTGCAATCATAGGTTGCATCTCTACCTTAGAGCCTTTCTTACCACAATCCACATATGAATCATGCCATTAAGGACATGTAATCTTTTCTCTTTTCATAAAAATTCAAACATCATTCTCATCTTTTAGCCAATAGCATGAGTCCTAGTGTTTTTTTTGTTGAATTTTCTAATGTTACATCAATTGCAATCATCATATGACAAATTCAAGATTTAATGGCAAAAGGTTTTTAGGGATGGCTTTTTGCAAAAAGAGGTTTCACTTGTCCAAAAAATGAATTAGAAATAAATAAAAATTGAGTTCAAAATGTGGCAAAAGAAAATTGATTTTTTTTTGTTAATTTGGCAATTGCCCCCCCCCCCCCAAAAGGAATATGTGACCAATTTTTTAAAATTTTCATTTGTGTGAAATTTTGCACAAACAAAAAAAGCTGAACATGACAAAGATAAAATGCAAATCTAAAAGAAAAAGGTTTATTATAACTATGTTAAAGAAAAATGAATTTTTTTTTTGGTAAATGGAACACATATGGATAGCACAATCCACAAATAAGAATTCAAGTTGAACATGTGAATTGTCAAAACTATATATGCCACAAAGAAACCCCAACTATCATTTAACCACAAAACATGGCAATTGAAACCCTAAAAATAAATGGTTTAAAAATTATTTGAGAATTGAAATAAAGTAAAATTTAGATTCATTTTGTTACATTTTGAAATTTTCACATCTTGTGCATGATGAATATATTGAAGCAAAATTTCAATTTTCATTTGAGAATTTGGAGAGCAACTAGCCAAAGATATGCCATAAATAAAACAACTTGCAAAGTAGATATGCTTTATTTATGCATGGCTTGATTTAAATTTTATTATTGTTTAACTTTTAACTCAATGCCAAATTTAAAGGTTGCGGTGATTATTAATGTTGGATGGCTTTTACATGAGGAGCATGTAATCAACTCAAGCATTGAACCAAATAGCAATTAATCAACATAGGTTTTTTTAAGGATCATCAAAAGTGTTTTTGCTCATGATACCTTTTTTTTTTTCTAGGAGAGAAATCTTTGATAGGCAAAAAGTTAGTGCTTTAAGGGCCGCACAATTATGTGTAAACTTGGGTTATGTTCCATTTAAAAGTGCATTTTTGTATTAAGATGTTTGCCATGGACAATATTCCAAATTAAGTGAAAGCTCCCATAGAACCCATGAAATAGTTCAAATGATGGTCATCATAATCATTTTCCAATCTACTTATTTAAAGGAAGTTCATGAAAGCCAATTAAGGATCAACCAAAATATTACGCATTTCATGAAATGGTTGCATCCATCAACTACACACCATGTGTGAAGGAATTGGCCTATGGCATGACATGGCTAGTTTCAAAGCAAAGACAAAAGTAGGTGAATTCTTCTAAAAGTTTTGTAAGAGAAACCAATTTTTTTTACATGATTTTTTTTGTTTGCCTATAGAAAACAACAATGTCAATGTGCTTGACAAGTTTGTTCTAATTGTAAGTGTGTTTAATGATGAAGTTAATTAACTAAATTTTGCTAAATTGAAACATGTACCTTAAATGTTATCTATCGAGATCAAAGTTAAAGCATGAAAGAGGAACAAATCAAAAAAAATATTGAAAATTCAAACATATTCTCACAATTGGGGGAAGTGAGTCCTAACACTCCCAAATGCTTTTATTACTTTTGAAAAATTAGTAATCTTCAAGACTTTTCAAAAAAATTGACACAAAAGTGCAAATAACAAATGGTGTCCAAATTAAACTTTCTTAGATTGTTAAAAAGGTTTTAAAGTGGAAATATTGAAAATGGGCATGTATTTTCCTCAAGTTCATGAGTTCTAAAGTTCATGTTATGAACAAAATAAAAGTTGAGAATTAGACTAACAATTTAACTCTTGGCATATGACATGAAACATAGTCAAACGAACTTTCAATTGAACATGTGATATGGTGTTGGATATTTTATTTTATTTTCAATTGAAAACATTTCAAATCAAAACTTGTATGTGAGAATTATGATATTATAAAATTATAAGATTCATTACTTATTTGACAAAATTCATGCATGCACCATTTTTATTCCAATTTGCATTAATCACCTTTTATATTGGTTTTGTTCATATTGACTTCACCTTGAACTCATGCTTGTGATTTCATCTTAATATCATCTTGGATCATGGTGATTAAAAAGAAAAGTGTTAAAAACATGGAACCTTTATTTGAACTTATAGGTAAAATACATATTAAAAAATTCATTTACACCAATTTGAAGGCATTTGCATTTCACAATTTATCACAAAACATTTCACAACATTTTCAACTTATTTTATATGTCAATATGTTTTGTTTCAACTTTTAGAGTTTTTTTTTAATACACTCAATTCATTTATTATTTTAAGATATTTTTATTATTTTAATGATATTAAATATTTGTGAATATAGGAAAAAAAATTGGATTGCAAAAATGTTCAATTCACAAAAGCACAAAGAATGCAAATGTTATACATAAAAATGAACTTTTCAAATACCACCTATTTGTCGTTTTTTTTTACAACTCATTGCATTATATTTTGTGTTAGTTTGTTGGTTAGACCTTGCAATTCGTGATAATTATATCTTCTTAAAATTTTAATGATGATCATAATTTTTTATAATATTATTATATATTCTTGGGTTGTGTTGTTAAGGGTTGACAACTAAGGTGATACAAGCAAAATTTGCCTACATGGCATCTGAAGATGGATACTAATGTGAGTTTTGTGATTAGGCTTTTTAATGAGACATGAACATTCTAGAACATAAGGCAAGAACCATTTGCCATAGCTTTTTGCATGCATCATTACGAATGATAAGATAGGAACTTTGAAAATTTTGAGAAGGGCTAAACATTGGTTTTCACTATGAAAAACCATGTCCAATAAACCACATTACCTTGCAACTAAAACTCAAAAAACATGTGATAACTACTTTAGAACTATTATAAATGTGTCACTAAGGTCACAATAATGTTACAATTAGTGTACAATGTACATACATGCAATCATGCCACATGTTCACATCTCCACCACCCATTACGAGTTACATTTGCAACTAGTTTTTTATTATGATTCCCATTGATACAATGAGTATGGCCATTAGTGCACCACTACTAAAGTACTATTATTCAACTATGTTATGATTATAATGCAACTATTTATAAGTTAATAAGGATACATATCCATCAATTATTTATATCTTCATCATATGTGTTTCATTTTGAGTGATTTAAAATGTTCTAAGAATATTACTTCAAGTTTTAAAAATCGTCTTTGAAGTGCAAATGAAAATGAATAACAAAAATTAACAAGAAGAGAAATAAGCTTTCCAATTTACAAAACACATTTTTTTCTCTTTAGACCTTTCCTACTTTCAAACCTCATAACTTTCATGTTTCTTATTCATTTTAAACGACTTAAAATGTTATAGAAGTGCCACCTGAAGTTCTACAAATCATCTTGGAACTCTAACAACAATAAAACAACATATATATAAAAAATTAGGTATTTGGTAACCAGCCTTTATAGCATTTGGTGGTTTGTTTTTTTGAATTCTTGATCCCCTCTAGTTTGAGGGGCCATAACTTTTTCAAATCTATTATATTTTTGATGATTTTTAGTGCACTAAACATGCCAATAGGAAAGGTTCAAATTTTTTTAGACGCCAAAAATAATGGAGCCCTCCCTTTGGATCCGGTATGCTTTCAACACTTAAAGGTTATAGTTGTAACTCAATTGCAACTAATGAACAACTAAAAGATTTAATTTTGTTTTCGAATCTCATGTTACAAATAATATAAAGAAGGTTTGTTCTCTCATGTTTTTACATTAAAATACATGTGTCATTTTGAAATGAATTGAAAAAAGTTTAACCTAAAGACAAAACATAAAATAAAAAACAAAATTTCATATTTATTTTTTAGTGCACTTTTCTACCTATAGGTAGGCATGTAGGTAGGTCCTAGGTATGTAAGTTTTAAGACCTACCAACTAACCAACCTACCTACCTATGGTTATGTACAACCTACCTAGCTATTAAATTATATATATATTTCCAAAATAAAATTAATATGCCATGTGGCAATTTTCGATTGTGCCACGTGTCACAATTGAACTATCATTAATAATCATAGTGGACGATGGAGTGTTAATGGAATTGAATAATACTTGAAAATGAGTTGTTTTAGCTAAATTACAATTGAGTTGTAATGTATTACATTATATATATGGTGAATTGCAACTCTACAACTCATGCAATTTGTCTTTTAGCATTCATGGTGTATATATACAATGAGTTGGAAGTGTCCTCTGCAATTAAAAAATTGAGTTGCAAGGCTACTTGCAAAACACCCTTTTTTCTCATCATGTTTATAAAAACAAAATATGACATTTATGCGAATTTTACAAAAAAAATTACAAACAATTAACATTGATGTCATTTTAAAACTAGGAAATTGGTATGTTAGATTTTTTCAAACATTTTTAGATGCCTTAAACCTTAAACTACATACATTTTTAAGGTTTGGGTATGTACTGAATAAATTAATATGTTACAGTTTTCAAACCTTGTTATTTGCCGTAAACCTTACACTACATGTTTTTTTAGGGGTTATTTGGGTATTTATTTAATAAATTGTTATGTTCCATGTTTTAACCTTGGCACATGCCCCAAACCCTAAATAGGTCCAAACATGCTACTAGGACCCACACCCACTTCCTTGGTGCTTTGTTTAATGACTATTCATTCCAAAATATTCTTAAAATATCTTAAGGATATTCCATTTGTAAATTTTACAAAATGTTTAAAAAGCCCTTTTGATTCACAATAATGTTGTAGTATATTATCATAGTAAAGTTTGATTTAAATAATGTCCAAAAAACATCATTTAAAATCCATTAAGGAATCATTTACAAGTTTTTCAAGTGCTAAAAACATTCGTTATATTGTTAAATTTTGTTTTTGGGTATTTGATACTCATTAAATTTGTTTCATTTTATTCAAATGTTTCCATAATGTATTGAAAACATTGTTGTATACGTTTAACAAATATTTTAAATATTCATTTGATTTAACATTTAAAATTTTGTAAATTAAGCAATTGTTACACCCGAAATAGGTCATAATAATGTGTCTAGACCCAAATTACATATTTTTTAGGGTTTTATTTTTTGGGTATATATTAGAAAATTGATATGTTTGATTTTTTCAAACTTTGTCAAATGCTCTAAACCCTAAACCTTACATTACATGCCATTTTAGAGTTTTTTGGGGGGTATGTACTAAAACTTTGATATGTTTGATTTTTTCAAACCTCATCACATGCACTAAACCATAAACTACATATTTTAAAAGGTTTTATCCCAATTTAAAGGGGTTTTTTGGATACATTGTACCAAAAATTTGGTATCTTTGATTTTTCAAACCTTGTTAAATGATTTAAACCCCAAACTAGATGCCTTTCTAATGTTTTTTTAGGTTTTTTTTTGGCATGTATTGAAGAATTAATATGTTTGATATTTCCAACCTTGTTAGATGTCCTAAACCTTAAACTTTAAACTACATGTTTTTAAGGGTATTTTTTGAATATGTATTTAATTCAATGGATGAAGTGAAATTGACTTGTATAGGTTTTATGTGTAGGAATGTGAAGTTGTGTCAAATGATGCATTGGAAACACATGAAAAATGCATGGATTTTGCACCGTTTCTAAAGCAAAGGGATTAGCATTCCGAGGTCATAAATAGTTGTGATTAAATTCATCTATGAAACATTACATGATTTGAAGACCAATGAAAATAATCCAACCTTGGATGGTTTTCACCAATTCATATTTGATTCCATGTTGATACATGTTGATACATGATGATGCCATTGTCATTATTTTATTACATCAATTTATTTCATCGAGGAAATTGTTGCACATGACATGCTTAAAGTTCAATAATAAAATATGTGTTTCATTCACTACAATATAATGAAGTTTTTTGAGGTGGTTTAAAGTGTGGGTTAGTTTGACAAAACTCAATAAATCTACAAATTCAACTAATACAAATATGATGGATTAAAGATCATCATAATTGACTTCTTGAATGTTAAAGGTGAAATGATGAAATCCATTTAGAGTCGTTTTCATTTTGTGTCCATGAATAAGGATGGCAAAGGGCACAACCATTATGACCATATGCTTAATGACCATTGCTAGGACTATGAATATAACAAATTTATCATGTCCAATGGGTACAATTGCAAGAAAATTTTAAATGATTTTTCAACATTGAGTTCATGCTAAGGCCTATTCTTTCAATGCTTCACAAATTCATGTGTTACAAGCTAGTGCACCCCAACCTTGAGTGAAGAATACATTCAATTCCTTAGATAAAAAATAAGATATGAATTTGAATGTTGGATTGGTGTTGGCACTTTTGTGATGTCATTGGAATGTCATAATGGTATTGGTTGACTAGTAAAAAGTTTGCTCATAATGTTCCATATCATGGATAAAATAACTTTGGTATTCCTTGCCATGCATTTATCCACCAACAATGAAATGCATCAATAAAAATGACATTATGTGAAAATAATCAACAATTCGTGTCCACATGGCCAACACATTACAATTCCATATGATGGACTCATCATCATTTATGCCTTTAACAAGTAGACCATAAGTGTGTTGGTCACTAAATAAGTGCATAAATAAATTTGACATGTGCAAGTGAAATTTGCTATGATCATTTAACAAAAAAAGTAACCCATAGTGTCCTCATCATGCTTGTCAATAATTTTACCATCAAATATTAGCTTTTTGATCCATGTCATTTGTAATGCAAACAACAATTGGTTGTTCACAATCACAATGGACTCGTGAAATAGCTTTTTCACAAGGTTTCAAGGAATTTCGATGTTCATAACTTGACCATCAATTGTGTAAACAAAAGGTCCCATGTGGATGAACTTCAAGTTATCTTCATAACGCACAATAATGTGCATGCAAGGCGATCAATCTCCTAAACTTGTTAAATGGTGCATTCTCAACATTATCATGAATGCAAGCAAATTATTCAAATGTTCCATTCATCAATAAAGCTTCATGATTAGGTTATCAAAATGAACAAGTTAATGTCATGAATATGGTTAGTTGACACCAATATTATAGAAGGGTTATAGGGCCTATGACATGTTGCACATGCTCAAAATGAAATCAATAGGCTTTGTTATTGACTTCAAGTTATTGATAATAAAAAACCTCATAGTGAAGCAATCAATGTGTAATTCAAATTTGACAACTTTGATGACCTTAAAGAACCCCAACTTCATTTGTGAATTCCCAAAGGGGCTCGCATCATGGTTGCCATTGGAATGATTGGGTGTTTCTATAATTTTATCCTTTTGTTAGGCTTGTCATTCACCATGAATATTTTAAATCCTTTATTGATTTCCATCAAGAATATGGTTGGCTTGTTTATGATAGGGTCCTAATGATAGCATGGTTGTTTTTTAATATACATTCATGAATTCATGTCATGCACCTCAATTTGTCATTGTTTTTAAAACTTAGATGTTTAGATGCAAATTGATGGTCAAACAATGTAACAACATTTGATGGACAACAATGACATTTTAATAATCTATGTTTTCCTTGTTGATTTGAGATATGGAGGATGAGCTTGAGTGTTAGATTAATATGCAAATGGTTGAACATGTTGATGATGGGCCATCGGTCATTCTAAAAGTTGTTGTCCTTTGATCGAATCATGACAAAAATTAATTTCATTATGAACAAGGTATACATTTTTTTGTTGACAACACATAAAATTAATTAAGGCCTACCATGGTCAACCTTCACATTGGACTTATTCACAGAAATGACAAAACATTGCAACTAATGTTGCACATGAAGATTGATGGATTGTGTTCCTTCATATGCTCAAAGCATGAAAGGCAACTAGTCCAAGTTGAATACACCTTGTCTTACTTTTAATGGTTTTTGTTGTAATTATTTCAATTCTAACAATATTTCAACTTTTAACAAACTCTAAAATTTTATAAACATTTTCAACCATAATATGTAAATGATTGACATGATTCGTATGTTTCATGTGAATCACAATATTTAAATTTTTGTCATATTTGAAATACATATTAATTAATTCCACAAGTTTTTACCTTTTTTAATTCAATTTTTTTTTGATAGTTGAATTGAAATGACGAGTTCAAATACCCATTTAAAATGCAAAGATTACTATTAAATTTTTTTAATAAATCAAATTCAAGGTTTGCATGATAAAAACAATTTAATTAAAACCCCTTAAACCCTAAACCCTTTGAAATTTTCTAAATATGCATACCAAAAATCTTTAATTTTTTTGATAAACTTTTATGAAGAAGTAATCATTTCACATGTTGTGAAAATGTTAACATGGTTTTATCATTGGACATTCATATTTAGGCAAATGGAATGATTCTTAATGTGACAGTCTTAAATCCATTTATAAACGTAAACAATCACAACATGTGTTGTCAAATGTCATAAAATTAATAGTTATGGAATCCTTTGTAAGTAAAAACAAAATCTTCACAACTAAAAAAGGATATTGTGCTTAGATTCACTATAGAGTATACGAGCTGAAGGGATTTTGGCCCCTAGGTAATAAGTCTAGTTTTATAGGAGGATTTTTGAAAGATGATATTTTGACTTGTTGTGCTGAAACTTGAGATTAGTTATCAGAGTTATAATATCTTGAAGGATTTTGGTTTCTTTGAGAGGATTTTTTTGAAGATTATATTTTTGCAGGATGAAATATTCGGGTTTCCATAATTCTTCTTTTGTCTGCGTTAAGATACTTTTTAATGTAAATGGCAAGGGCGCAATGTGACACATCCCTTGTTTGTTCTCCAAAGGACTCCCACACATTTCATATATATATATATATATATAGAGCTTGAAATTGATTGCTCTTTTTATGTCTCAAATCTAGTGCACCAAGCTCCAAACCTTGAACCCTAAACCCTAAATCCATACATGGCATCAATAATGACACTTTTGCTTGATAGATCATCAGATTGAGAGGTTTTTGGGGGCTTACCACCACACACATTGTGAGAGGAATTACTTGAGATAGTTGTAGCCTGGGAAAAACATAAGAATCATTCTCATGGCCAGATCCCCATTGCACTAGAGGCACTATTTTCTTTCTTCACATACCCACTTGTTCAAGTGACAATAATGTGCAGGTTGTTCCACCCCTCCAGAAGTTACTTACTACTACATACACGAGTAAAGTGATACAACATTTCTGCAAGTTTTGACTCCCAACATTCTCAAAATTCAAAAAAATCAACAGAAAAAAAAAAAACCCAAAAGAAAAAATCGCCCACATGTTGCTTAACCAACTTGAATGTGATAGATCCAACTCCTGCCATGTACATAGTCCAGTGATGAGAAGTTGGCATACTTATTATATACTGCAAGTGAAATACAACTTCATTATACATACATGGCATGTAGTGTGTCCTATATTGAATGGGTCCAGTGATGAAGATCTCCACTATAAAAATTCAAGGAAATAGTGATCATAATGAAATAAACTTTGTTTTTTGGAAGAGTATAGACTTCATTGGAGTTATATCCGAACCTTGAGGGGCTAAACCATCTCCACTATAAAAATTCAAGGAAATAGTGATCATAGTGAAATCAACTTTGTTTTTTTGGAAGAGTATAAAGACTTCATTGGAGCTATATCCAAACCTTGAGGGGTTAAGGTTTAGCTATTCAATTGATCCTTATGGGAACAGCTATATAGAATGGGTGGTGGTCAAAGCAAAGAGTTCCCAAGTTCCCGACATTGTTCCTCAAAAGACTTCCCAAATAGCACCTCACTTTTATCCCATATGCTTTGATGCCTCCTTGGTTCTTTTTTTTTGGGGGGGGGGATGTGATGAATGAGCCAATAAAAAAATGGTTATATTATATAACATATTTATATACTACTAGTGTGAACCCGATGCATAATGCACCTCATCGATCCCCCAACCTGGTCCTTCGCATTTCCCACTCCGGTTCTAAACTGTGATGAACTCTTTTGAGAATAGAAATTTCATGTAGCCAATGGAAGGCTCAAGGGTGCACTCAAGGTGCCTTGCTTTTATTCCTTTTAAATTTTGGGAGGAGGGGCCAGGGGGGGTGGGGGGAGGGTTTCTTTTCATTTTTCTTTGGTTCCCAATGTGTTC
>Ga0116228_10001038_pt1 | contig 22600 bp, 24 predicted proteins | sample S1TSphfallax_2_FD_89694 | JGI IMG/M metagenome (GOLD analysis project Ga0116228, IMG submission 89694) | Host-associated microbial communities from peat moss isolated from Minnesota, USA - S1T2_Fc - Sphagnum fallax MG | ecosystem: Host-associated > Plants > Peat moss > Unclassified | place...
CCTGTTCCCTGTTCCCTGGTGTAAGTGAAATATATCCCTTAAGAGCGAGGTTTTGTGGAAAATTAGTCTATAAGCTAGGATATTAAATCAGCTATGATGACATTTTATGAAACATCTTGAGCAAAACTTTCTCAGAAAAAAGGTAGCTGTCTTGATTGAGCAAGGAGTGGAAGATATAGAGTTTATTGTTATTGTCAATGGACTAAGACAGCAAGGTATAGATGTAATTGTCCTGAGTTCTCGAATGCATGAAAAATATAAGGGTAAACGCGGTAAATTGAGCATTTTATCCGATGGAACTACTACAGAAGCAAAAATAGAAGAATTTGCTGGAATAGTAATTCCCGGAGGAATAGCTCCTGATAAAATGCGATGTAATCGCAATACAGTGCGTTTTGTTAGAGACGCAATGAATTTGGGGAAATGGGTAGGAGCAATTGGTCATGGACCACAGGTTTTAATTGAAGGCGATTTACTCAGAAATAAACACGTTACAGGATTTAACTCGATTCGCCAAGATATTATTAATGCTGGTGGTAGGTATCAGGATCAGCCAATAGTTGTAGATAATAATTTAATTACATCTCGCGAAATTGGAGACTTATCCATCTTTACATCTGGATTTTTACATCGTTTGGGTTATGGTGGAGAAAGGGATGGGTTCCCTGACGAATCAGACACAAGAACTGAATGGTGGAAATTGGCGGATATTTGGGGCGGTTCGACTAGGGGTGATATTGTTAAGGGTTTGACTACCGCTTTAGTTGGTGGACGTTATTTGGTAGAAGCTTTAGAAAACTATGCTAAAAAGGAGTTAGACATAGAATTCAAGCTATTACTCCAACAAATTATGTCTGTTCAAGAAATTCACATTCAGAAGCTCCAAAATTATCTCTACAAATTGAGTGAGAAAACATATGTAACATCAAATGTCACTAATAATTATGCTAAGATCAAAAATTCTTTAATGCGAAACGCTCGGACTTATCAAATAGGATGCGCTTTAAGCGATATTCAGATGCGAATGGGCGATATAAACAATTTATGCGGAATGTATACTGATCCAGTAGCTACCGCAATTTTTAAAGAAATCTATCATGATTTAGAAAAAAACGAACAGCAGTTGTTGGAGATGTATATTTCAAGGACCACAACTGAACTTACATCTGATATTTCTGTTCCTCAACCCGTACTAAAAATATAACAGGAGCAAGTACTCCCCCCTGCTCCCCTACTCCCCTACTTAATCCCCCGCTTGTTTGAGCATTTTGATGATTTTCTGATAGCCATTAAATTCAGCGATCGCTAAAGCTGTATAACCGGCTTGATTTAGCAAATTTACATCCGCTCCACCTGCAAGTAGAATTTGTGTAGCTTGAATATAGCCATCAGCAGCAGCCCACATTAAGGCTGTTACTCCCGCTCGATCTTGCAAATTTATATTTGCTCCGTTCGCGAGCAATATTTGGATTACTTCTAGATGATTGTTCGAGGTAGCTTTGATTAAAGCGCTTTTACCTTCTTCCGTTAAAGCGTTAACATTCGCACCACGTTCTAGCAAGATTCTCACGGTTTCAGTATGTCCTTGGGATGCTGCTAATGTCAATGGAAACTCGCCTAAGTTATTCTGGTGAATATCCGCGCCAAAACTCAGTAAAGTTTCTACTATTTGACTATATCCTTGATATGCGGCGATTAAAAGAGGGGTATCACCCAGTTTATTTTTGATTTCTACTTCTGCTCCTCTATCCAACAACAGGCGTACTATATCAATATAGCCCTCAACAGTAGCCAGATGAAGTGCAGTTTCACCTTCTTGGTCTTGATGATTGACCTGAGCGCCTACATTTAATAAATTTGCCACAATATCTCGGTTTCCCGCAGCAGCAGCAGCTAATAAGGCTGTTGTTCCGTCTTCTGTCTGGATATTCACATTTGCTCCAGCTGCTAATAGTGCTTGTACTATGGCTAGATGTCCCAAATCCCCAGCTAATATTAATGGTGTTTCACCTTCCGGTTCTACGAAATCTAATCCGAAATCTAAATTTATCCGATTTTGGAGTATTGCTTGGACAACTTCTGTATGTCCTTGCTTAATTGCTATTTTTAAAGCAGTATCTCCGTGCTTATCGACTATACCTGCTTCAGCGCCAGCATCTAATAAGGTTTTGACTATCTCTAAATATCCTTTGAGCGATGCTATCATTAGGGCTGTACTACCGTCTTCATTGACTGCGTTGACATCAGCACCTCTGGAGAGCAAAAGCTGGATTATATCTAGTTGATGATTACTAGCTGCTAACATTAATGCTGTTAAACCATAGGTCTTTCTAGCCAAATTAACATTGGCTCCCGCATCAACTAGCGATCGCGCCACTTCTGTATAGCCCAAATTAGCAGCAAACATAAGTGCTGTTGTACCATATTGGTCACTTGTGTTAATTTCAGCGCCATCAGCTATCAGTGAGCAAAGTTGATTGATATTACCACTTTTAGCCGCTTTCAGTATTAGCGTTTCTCTATTTTCCGTCATTGGTAAACCTCCCCGAATCTCTATATTTGGCTGATTTTGTCTATTTAACCTCATAAATTAGTCTGAGGTTCCTTTGGCACTTTGGCAATATCCCTTGGTGCTGTGTACATAAAATCAAAATATGATAAATTTTTATTAAGATTTAAGAACAACAGGGAAATAAAATGAGTTTCGAGCTTTCTCCATCAGTCAAATTCGCTTTGAACTTCGTTCACCCAACAATCATGTGGTTTTTGTTAGGATTGTCTTTATATTCTGGCTACTTAGGTTTACAAATACAACGTGCTAGAAATGCTGAAGGCGAAACCAAGATCCAACTAAATAAAGGTAGATATAAAGAAAAGCACCACCTAGTTGGTTCTATTATTCTAGCTTTCATAGTTATAGGAGCAATTGGTGGGATGGCTGTCACCTATATCAATAACGGAAAACTGTTTTTCGGTCCTCACTTATTAGCTGGACTAGGAATTACAGCCCTAGTTGCGTCGTCTGCATCTTTATCCCCTTTTCTGCAAAAGGGAGCTAATTGGGCGCGAGTGGCTCATATTGTGCTAAATTTCATTATCATAGGATTGTTTGCTTGGCAAGCTATCACTGGAACAGAAATCGTCCAAAGAATCCTTTCCAAAGCATAAAATAGTTGATTATCCGTTTGTCTTGGAGCAGGCGAACGGATGATATTTATTGTAATCATTTTGAGCTAGGGGGACTAAAAGGAATAGAAAAAAGTTGATGGAAATCTTCTTGGACTTTCTTGGTTAACCGCCGGGAAACTTGTCGGACAATCTGATTTAGTATGCGATCGCCTGTCGATTGAATTAACCCCTGAGGTAAGCGATAGATAAATTTGGGAAACCTGATTTCTACAGTCAATTCCAACTCCCATTCTATCCTTGTCATCTTTCCCTGACTTCCAGATGGATCGACAGTATTAATTTCGGATAAATTCTCTTCAACTAATTGCAACGTGGCTCGATAGTCTACTTCATATCCTGGCGCAATATAATCGGGAATAGGTATAGTACGAATGTGATATAATGCTGGATCAGCAAATATTAACTCTAAACCTATTTTTGGTTCTACTTCATAGCCGAAAGCACCAAATTTTCCGATCACTAAAGCATAGCCATTTTCTCCTAAAGGAATTGCTGTCATTGGTTGGGCGCACCGGACAAACCAGGATGAATGATTATTGAGATACTCTGCTACCTGTTCAGCAGCAGCATACATTTCCATAGAATCTTGGTAATAACCAAAAAATTTGCTTGTCTGAATCTGGTCTGAATCTAATAGTGGTTCATCTTGATCATGCATAACTAACCTAAATTCCTGATTTTTCTGATTTGTAAAAGTTTATTTCTGAGATTTTGTTTGTCGGGGTTTATCTTGCTGCTGGAATCATTACAATAAAATAGCAAACCATCTTATGTAGATGCTTAACTACAGGTACAATTATGAAAGCATTTGTGGCAGGTGCAACAGGTAGAACAGGTCGTTGGATAGTAGAAGAATTGCGATGCCTTCGACAGGCGGAGCCATCGCGTAATATTCCAGTCCGAGCTTTAGTCCGAGATGTACAATTAGCTAAGACCATTCTATCTCCCGATATTGAGCTAGTTACAGGTGATATCTTAAAACAAGACAGTATATTCACTGCATTGGATGATAGCACAGTAGTTTTTTCGGCTCTAGGCGCAAAACCTAATTTCGATCCCACAGGTCCATTCCAAGCCGATTATTTGGCTACGAGAAATTTAGTTGATGCGGCTGTAGCTAGGAAAGTTGAACACATCGTTTTAGTATCCTCCATCTGTGTTTCCCAATTTTTTCATCCACTCAACCTATTTTGGTTAGTTTTATTCTGGAAAAAGCAAGCTGAAGAATATATCCAAAAAAGCGGGATCACCTACACTATAGTTAGACCCGGAGGATTGAAAGATGAAGATAATTCCGATCCAATAGTCATGGAAGGCGCTGACAAGTTATCTGGTGGTAGTATCTCTCGCCGAAAAGTAGCCCAGGTTTGTGTCGCATCCATCTTTGAACCAGCTGCTCGGAATAAAATTATCGAAGTGGTCGCTAATCCAGAAGCTGATATTAAGAGCTTTGGTGAATTATTTGAGCATATTGCATCAGGAGCATGAAGTTCTGAAAAACTCTGAAAACAAGGGTGTAGAACATCTAATTGCACCCATCGCCGCACTGCTGATATTTGTCTACCTATTTCAATGGTATATTACTAGGGATTTACCATTATCGATCAGTCCTACCTTCAGCCAGAAACAACCTCCTTTAATTATGCAAGGCGGTGATCCTTATATTCGTGCTTTGATGAGGACTATATCTGCGAGTGAAGCCAATAGTAATCAACCCTATTCTTTATTGTATTCAGGTCAGAAATTTAGTGATTTCAGCCATCATCCAGCCATCTGTATTACTATTATTGTAGGTCCGAATCAGGGTAATTGTTCTACAGCTGCGGGTAGATATCAGATTATCAATACAACTTGGTATCAAATTGCTCCTCGCTATCATCCCCATCCATCCAAGTTAATGTTATGGACTAATTATAGTTTTGAGCCAGTATATCAGGATATAGTTGTCTATCGGTGGTTAAGCGATCCTCAAATATGGGGAATAGACATTTCTCTGTTACTCCATCAGGGAAAGTTGGATACAGTTTTAAAACTGCTTTCTCCCACTTGGACAAGTTTGGGATATGGTATCGAAAGTAATGCTAACACCCAATTCTTGTCGCAAATATATCAAAAAGTCCTCAAAGAGGAATTGACAGTTCAGCATAAACCAGTTAAACAACCCAACAAATCCCCTATTAATCCTCAGAACAAGGCTGGTAAAATCTACCTATAGCTTTGAGATAAATTACCATGACTATTGAAATAACTGCTGAAAAGCAATCTACTACAGGTGCTGATGCTATTGACGAAGCGATCGCCCAAGGAATTGATTTTGATGGTTCTCCTATTCCCGTTGTCAAATTAGACCTATATAATTATGTTATGGGTTTGGAAGCTGGTAGACAGAGGAGTGGCGTGTCAAACACCATGCGCTCTCGGATTGTGAGAATTGGCGCAAAGCATATTCCTCAAGCAGAACTTGACCAAAAACTAGTTGATGCTGGCTTCGCACCTCTCAAAGACAAAGAAGTTGCTTTCTATTATAGTGGAAAGTAGGAAACCAAAGAAAAGAGATATCTTGATCAGAGAGTTAGGGAAAAAACAACCCTGATTCTCCTAATATAGCAAATTGCAGTTAAAAGTAGTTGTAGGGTGCGTTAATGAAATGTAACGCACCAGGGGTCGCGCAATTCCGGTGCGTTACGCTGTCGCTAACACACCCTACAGGTTACGGCTTCCCTGCTCCCCATCACTCTCCACTTATTTCACCCCATTCTCGGATTACCGGAAATATAGAGGTAAAATCATCATCTGGATAAGACATCTTGAATGCTGATTGTAAAACTTGGCGCACACCTTCAATACTGCTGAGATTTAGTCCTAGGGATTTAGCTTCAGAGATAAATAAATCTGTTTCTTTGATCAACTGCTTGATAGGTAAATTTGCTTGTCTGTAATTACCCTCTAGCATTCTTACCAGATGTTGATCGAAGGCGGGAGCGTAGAGTTTACTGTCTCGCAGAATCCGCATGAATATGTTTACATCGATTTCTTGAAGTTGGACAAATGCTAAACTGAGAGCAAAACTAGTAGCCAGAGAGGCTATGAGTTGGTTTAAGGCTAGTGTCAGGGCTGAAGCAACTCCTACTGGTCCGATCAGCAGAGGTTCAGAGCCAAAATTTTGTAATAACTTCCGGTGACGTTGGTACTGTTCTGGTTCAGCACCTACCATGACGATCAATTTACCAATTTCGGCTTCTGGAATACTACCAAGTACAGGCGCTTCTATATATTCCCCTCCCGCTGCAACTACTGCATCTCTAATTTCTTGACTTTCTATGGGGGTAATTGTACCCATTTGGATGATGCTACGACCTGATAAAGTATGGGAAGAAGTATCTGTTAATAGCACCTGATAAATAGCTGCTCTATTAGATAACATCAGGATTATACAATCAGCCGCAGAAATAGCTTGACGCGGTTGCGTCACTATTTCCGCGCCCGCTGCTTGTAATGGGGTCATTTTTTCTGGGGTGCGGTTGTAAGCAATCACTTTTATATTTGCTGCTAATAACCTTTTAACCATTGGTAGTCCCATCAAACCAGTTCCCAGAAATGCAACCTTCATGTTTCACTTTCCTTTGATAAAGCTTTGGTGAGGAAAGCAGGGTTTCCCCCACTTTCTAAGATCAACCTAAGATCAACCTAAGATCAACCGCCTGCAGCAAAAGTCACCATAATCACAACTGAAAGTAGAATACCGGGTGTCAGTAGAGTTGCTAGTAAAATCAGGTCATGTGTAGTCATAATTATTACTGAATCTGAATTGTGACTTCAAAACATAATTCTAACCTTTTACTTGCGACTCTACTTTGGTATATCCAATCCTTTGAGGAGAAGTCCGGCTTCTACTTGGGTTAATCCTTTACTTTGAACAAGAACTCCAAAGCCACCTAGCCCTGTAGGATCTATAAGTTGATGTAAAGCATCTCTGCGCTTGAGCAATTGAGATATCGGTTGTTGTTGTTCTGAGATGGAAACTAACCGATCGCCTAAGCCCAAAGCCATCAAGAATAAACCCTGTTGTATCCAACCAATTGATGCAAGACCGGATTGCTGACCCCACAGTTCTAAGGCGGTAAAATTAACATGGGCTGTGATATCCTGTCGCCCAATATTAATATAAGGGTTATCATGATAATGATGCTGGTAGTAGCACTGGAGAGTTCCTTGCGATCGCCTGGGGTGATAATAACGGCTGGCGGGGTAGCCATAATCAATTGTTAACACATAACCCCGACACAAGCAGTCAGCCACTATACTCAACCAATCCAAAGCTGCTAAATTAATCTCGCTCCGATAGCCATCTGGATAAAAATTGGCGTTGAAATCAATTTCTAGCAACTGGAAATAATTATGCAACTGGGCTGTAGAAGGTTCACCGACTATCTCCACAAATGTGAGTGGAAAATTGGGTGTAGTTGTCACATAAATTTCTTGCAATTCCCCTGCTTCTAGGGTAATCAGGTGGACTGGAAAAGCATCAACTAATTCATTCGCAAAAAAACAGCCAGTAATGGAGTGAGGCTGAATATCTGACCAATTACACCAACGGACAGTAAAATCTTTTAACCTGAGTTGCTGCTCTCGGATTAACCCTGGAGATTTTTCTATAATAACGTACTCTAACGCCTGAAAGCAATCTGGGTGATGTAGCTGGAGATAAGTCAGAATGTGAATGGCGAGAGTCCCAATTCCTGCTCCCATTTCTACCAAAGAAAAAGGTGAAGGTCTACCCAGAATTTCCCACATTTGACAAAATTGTTCAGCCAGCAATTCACCAAAATCACTACCTAAACTGGGAGAAGTAAAAAAATCTCCATCTTTAAAGCCAATATTGACTTCTTTACTGGAGTAGTAGCCATGCTCTGGATGATATAACACTAGATCCATGTACTCGGCGAAGGTAATGCGCCGTTCAGAACTTGCTGTAATTTGACCAGTGATAATCTCACAGAGAGCTTGATTAAAATCCATGACCATCCTGAAGCGTTACTGAAAGTGGGCGGAAGCGATCGCTAATATATCAATCCTATAACCAATTAACTTTCCAGAATAGTCGGGTCTGTTGCTAAGGTTTTTGCTCCTGCTAACATCAACTCAACATGGGAGGGTAACCAAGGATGAGGTCCACTACAATGGTGAGCGATGAGTAGTCCCCATAAACCCCTTGGTATCAAAATTGGCACTATAAGATTTGCACGCACCTGAAGACCGCGGAGAAAATCTCGATGACAAGCCTGAATAGGCTCAACTTCAATATCATCAATTGCTCTAGTGCGTCCAGCTAAATATAAAGCAGCATATTCAGCCGTAAAACCATCCTCTGGTCCAGTTGTTCCCAGAATTGAGAGTTCCTGATTACTTAACGACTCAAAAGTTACCTGTCCTAACCATTCTTCATAAAGGTAATAAAGAATCACCCGATCAACTTTTAGAGCATCTCGTAATTTACTCGTGGTTTGTCTGATTAATGCATCTTGTTGCATTTTAACAGTAAGTCGGTTAAGCAAATTTCCCAAGTCCCGTTCAATATGATCTTTGGGGGTATTTTCTAGTCTAGATTCAGGATGAATTTGCATTGTTTTAAAATAGCACCTAAGTAAAAATTTGCCATGAAGAACTAGAAAATACTTAAAATAATCTAGAAAATTACTGTTATATCGTAGGTTGGGTGGAGAAATTGGGTAAGTATAACCTACCCAATATACATGATTAATCTACTATCTATCTACAGAACCCATAATCACATCCACACTACCGAGAATCACCACAATATCTGCTACTTTCATACCTCGGAGTAAAGTAGGCAGAATTTGCAAATTATTAAAATCTGCTGGGCGAATTTTCCACCGCCAAGGGAAAGCATTATCACCACCAATTAGATAAATACCTAGTTCACCCTTACCACTTTCTACACGAGAGTAGATTTCCCCTTGAGGAATCTTGAAGGAAGGTGAAACTTTTTTCCCAATGAACTGGTAATCAAAAGCGTCCCATTCTGATTTTTTACCTGCACTTAAGCGTTTAGCTTCCAGATTTTCATAAGGACCACCAGGTAATCCGTGAATAGCTTGGCGCAGAATCTTGACAGATTCGCGCATTTCCCGCATACGGACTGAATAGCGGGCTAGACAATCTCCAGCAGTTTCCCATTGAATTTCCCAATCAAAATCATCGTAGCATTCGTAGTGGTCTACCTTGCGCAAATCCCATTTAACCCCAGAACCCCGGAGCATTGGACCAGAGAGCCCCCAGTTAATTGCTTCTGCTCGTGTAATAGTGCCAATACCTTCTATACGCCGTCGGAATATAGGATTATTTGTAACTAAGCGTTCATATTCATCAACCTTAGGCAAAAAGTAATCACAGAATTCCAAACACTTGTCTACCCAACCATAGGGTAAATCAGCAGCTACACCACCAACGCGGAAGTAATTATTATTCACCATGCGATACCCTGTGGCTGCTTCCCACAAATCGTAAATCATCTCTCTCTCCCGAAATTGATAAAAGAAGGGAGTTTGAGCGCCTACGTCAGCTAGAAATGGTCCAAACCAGAGTAAGTGATTAGCGATGCGGTTTAATTCCAGCATGATCACGCGAATATAACTAGCACGCTTAGGAACAGCTATACCGGCTAATTTTTCTGGAGCGTTGACGGTAACAGCTTCATTAAACATCCCCGCCGCATAATCCCAACGACTAACGTAGGGAACATACATGACTGTAGAGCGATTCTCGGCTATTTTCTCCATCCCACGGTGTAGATAACCAATAACTGGCTCGCAATCAATGACATCTTCCCCATCTAGCGTCACAATTAATCGCAGAACACCATGCATTGAGGGATGGTGAGGACCCATATTTAGCACCATTGGTTCAGTGCGGGTTTCTATTCTACTCATAAATTTTAGTGTTCTCCCCTTGTGAACATTTTTAATTGAACCTTTAAGATGCTAGCCTTGCTCAATCTTGTGTTTGCCACAAGTGGAGCGCTTATTCAATTATTATAGGAAGCCGGAGATTTAAAGGATTAATGTGGGGGGAATTTTCCATTTGTTTTTCATTTGTTTGTCATTGATAGGTTTTAATTCAGCAAAACGGTGGGAGTAGGTTTCATGTTTGAGTCAGATTTTTCCATAAATTCCGATGTGGATTTAGATGCGGATTTAGATGCGGATTTATCAGGGTTTTCCCATATTCCTGTATTAAGTCAGGAAGTGATTCAGGGTTTAGCAGTACATCCTGGAGGCTATTATCTAGACTTGACTGTAGGTGGAGGTGGTCACAGCCGTTTAATTCTTGCTGCGGCTGATAATGTTAAATTGACAGCAAGCGATCGCGATGAATTAGCCATAGCAGCGGCGCAACAAAACTTAGCTGAATATGGGAAGCAAGTAGATTTTATCCAGCAAAACTTTGCTAATTATCACTTTCCAGCTAGGACATATGATGGGATTTTAGCTGATTTGGGGGTGAGTTCCCATCATCTGGATCAGCCAGAACGGGGTTTTAGTTTTCGCCATAAAGCCAATTTAGATATGCGTATGGATCGTCAACAGTCTTGGAGTGCTGCGGATGTGGTGAATGAGTGGGAGGAAACCGACTTGGCGGATATTTTCTTTAAATATGGGGAGGAACGGTTATCGCGCCGGATTGCTAAACGGATTATTGAACGACGACCGTTTTACACGACAACTGAATTGGCTGAGGCGATCGCTGGTTGTGTTCCACCCAAATATCGTCATGGAAGAATCCACCCTGCGACTCGCGTTTTTCAAGCTTTAAGAATTGTAGTTAACGACGAATTAAATTCTCTGGAAACCTTAATTGCTAAAGCTCCTGAAGCTCTTGTTCCTGGAGGTAAAATCGCTATTATTAGTTTTCATAGTCTGGAAGATCGCATAGTTAAACATGGTTTGAGAAATTCACCTATCTTACACATATTAACGAAAAAGCCGATTACAGCACAAGATGACGAAATTGCTCAAAATCCGCGATCGCGTTCAGCCAAGTTAAGAATAGCTCAAAGAATCAATGACCGGGATTAAAGAGTTATTTTACTTAGAGATAGCCTAAAGGCATTTCCGGTAATGGCGATTAGAAAATTGATTAACCTTTCATAAGTAATCCAATGTTAGGCACAAAAAATCTATCTTAGGGAAGATAGAAACTAGATTTGCATACCTCTATTTTAAATAGTGACTTAGTTATTCAGTACATAAAATTGTCAAAGAAAATACCTATTGCATCTCAAAAAACTTGTCTATTCACCCTAAATCACGAAAGAACAAAATATGGCAGTTTTGACAAGAAACTATCACAGTCCGTTTAGCCAATGGAATCGTTCTAGTTGGATACGTAGCAAACCCATGCGTAGAGATACTTTTTCTGGATTACCATTCTCACCAGAATTAGTTCCTTTAGCTGCTCACCCAAAGATTTTAGAAAATTATCACTACTGGATTACATTACTTGCTTATCGGTTGCTAGCCCATCTGCGGTTTACCAGTTTATTAGAATTGGATTACATTAATCCTGTTTGTCATGCTATTACCCAAGGTAAATTACTAGTAGAATTAAGCACTCAGCAAAAAATAGATGCTCTCCGCATTTATTGTGACGAAGGGGGACATGCTCTGTTTGTGGAGGAATTAGCTGGTCAGTTAACCGAAAATTTTGCGATCGCAGAACAAATTGTGACACGTCCGAAATTTGCCAGTGTTTTAGATACCATTATTGAGGAAAATAAGTTTAACGTATCACCGAAATTGATTCATCTATTTTTTGTGACGATTTCTGAGACTTTAATTACCAGAACTTTAAACTATATCCCCAAAGATATGCGAGTTGCTAGTGTTGTTCGCTTAGTCATGTCTGATCATGCTCTAGATGAAGCCTTACACAATGTTTACTTTCGTGAACTATTCCCTTTGTTATGGAATGCTTTATCTTCCACGGAGAAAGTAGTAATTGGGCGCATATTACCTCAACTTATCTGGGCTTTCCTAGATCCAAATCAGGAATTGGAATACCATATTCTGGTGCAAGGACTAGGTTTGAAACCAAACCTTGTGCAAAATATGTTACAGGAGATCTATACATCTGAACAAGTGATCAGATTAGTTCAATCTGAAGCTAGACACACCTTGAAAATGTTTGAATCTGCTGGTGTATTTACTTTTCCCAGTGTGGAGGAAGCCTTTCTATCTGCTCATCTACTTACGGGTAAAGTTGACGCTTAACTTGGTTACAATCCAGATAATTTTGTAGTACCATGCTTGGTACTTGTTCATCTGGATAGCACCCAAATAATTATTTTTTTATGACCAAATACATTTCTGATCCTAGATTAAACATCAAAATGGTATGATACAGCCCCTTCTTCATTTACCTGAAAATTGGCGTTAAACTCTTTAGCTTTTTTATCTAAAAAATTTCTAGCATCTGCGGCTGATAAATCTGACTGCATTGCAAAACCTAGAACAGTAATTTTACCATGATGCTCCTGTAGCATTTGATAGAAATTTGATTGTAAAAGCTGGTTTTTTTGTTGTTGTAGCGCTTGCTGATCTCGTTTACTTTGACGATATAAGTCTAAAGCCAGCCAACCACCCAATAGAGTAGAGGGGATACCAAAGACTATACCACCAATAATAGTATCGTTATCATAGACATGAGGATTTGAGAAAACATAGTCTTCAGGGGAGGGTTTTTCTTTCGACTGATTAGTTTGGCGAATTATCTCTGAGACGGATATCGTCAAAAACATGAATCCTAGTGTCAGCAACCAACCTGCTGCCATTTTTGTGGAAGTTTTCATAAGCCACAACCAATTTTAACCTTGATTGCGATTGTAACCTTACTTGCGTCAAGCTTCCAGTGAAATACTAACCAATACTCCTCTCAAGGCGAAGGAACTTCATCTTGAGGATTAATTACGGTTAGCTTCTAGCAAACGAGAAAAGTAAAAGCGAGTACGAGTCATAGACTGTCTTTGGATTGAAAAACCATTTTTTTGTAAAATCCCTATGACATCAGCTTCCCGATGTAAATAAGCGCGAGTCGCTTTACTTGGACCAGGGAAAAAGCTACCTATTTTCTTTAATATAGTGAGAAAGCAAGTTTTAGGAGCAAAACTGAGGATAATTCTGGATTGGGCTAGTGAGCAAAGATGGCTAATCATTTCATCTGCTTTTTCTTGCGGATAGTGGATAAGCACATCTAAACAGATGACAGTATGATAGCTCCCAGTTAATGACTCCAAATCCTGGACAGCAAAGGTGGGATTGTCTGAATTACCCAAAATTTTGCTGCTTCTCTCTTGAGCTTCCTCTACCATTTTGTCGGAAATATCGCTTCCATAGACTTTAGCTCCTGCTGCTGCTAAAGGTATGCTCAGACTCCCTACACCACATCCAGCATCACAAATTGATAATTCTGCTAAATTGCGATCATCTTTTAACCAGCCGATGACTGTGTCTACAGTTTGCTGATGTCCATTGCGAATATCTAGTTGGACTTTATTAACTTCGCCATCTCCATAGATCCGCTTCCAACGGTCAAAACCTGTGGAATTAAAATATTCGCGAACTATTGTTTTATCGTCGGCTGCGTGCATAAAATTTTTATCTTAATTAACCCAATTTGTCAACTCATAAATTAAAGTTCGTAGTTGTGCTGTCTCTTATAAATTTCAAATTTACTGGTACCCAAGCGCAACTACGAATTGTCAGGCGCAAGGCCTTGCGCCCCTACTATACTATAGATCCTATTTAGTTGTATATTCTTTCCCAAGAAAGTTCTTTTGTTACATCATTTCCATGCCATCTTAATAAATTAGCGGGTTGGTTAACTGCTATGGTTGGTAAATTGATCGCCTTTCTTGGTGCATCTGTAGCTAGGTAAATGGCTGTTTCTAAATTGCAGATCCCCCATTTATATAAGTTTTGCACTCCTACTAGGAGAGGAAATGTGGTTCCCGATAAAGTCCCATCCAGTAATCGGGCTGTACCATTGACGACTTCAATTTGCCGATTATCCCAAGGATAAACACCGTCTGGTAATCCCAGAGGAGCTAGAGCATCGCTGACAATGAATAATCCTTGACTAGCATTCACGAGAATTTTCAAGATCAAAGGAGTTACATGTTGTCCGTCGGCGATGAAACTACACATGACATCAGGATGATTCATGGCTAAACCCAATAATCCTGGTTCGCGATGGTGTAATGGTGGCATAGCGTTGAAGGCATGAGTCACCATAGAAGCTCCTAGCTCAAAAGCGTGTTCTGCTTCGATCGCTGTGGCTTGCGAATGTCCCAAGCTGACGGTAATTCCTAAGGAGCGTAAGTAGGGGATGACTTTACCTTGGGGGTCTAACTCTGGAGCTAAGGTAATTACCTTAATCAGATTTGCATAATCGCCTATGAGTCGCTTGACTTGCTCTAGATTCAGAGGGAGGAGATATTCCGCTGCGTGTGCTCCTCGTTTGTAATAGTTCAAGAATGGACCTTCTAGGTGAACTCCCAAAATTTTGGCAGATCTACTGGACGTGGGCTTGTAATTAGCAATTACAGCCAGCGATCGCTGGATGCTCTCCACAGAACTTGTCACCAAAGTAGGCAAATATCCATCCACTCCTACATCCCAAAGAAATTCCGAGATAGTCGGGAGCATATGGGCATTTTTAGTATTTAGATCGGGAAAAGCTAATCCCAGTCCTCCATTGATTTGTAAATCTACGCCACCCAAGGAAATCCAGTCACCAGCAACATCCAAAACTCGATAATTCTGTGGTAGATGGCTGTTTCCTTGGTTTCCCATAGGCAGAATTTGCTCAATTATCCCTTGAGAATTGACCAGGATAGTTTGGAAATTGGGATAACCTGGTAATCGGGCATTCAGAATATTTAGATCCGTCAAGATAGGGCTTAGTGTTGCTGTCGTCATGACCATTCCAGGAAAATTACTCAAATCTACTTATAGACCCATATTCACAACAAACGCTGGTTTTATCCGGTGATGACTATCTGATGGTCCGGGTAATGGGCTATCATACCTGCTGTAATAGTAACATCAGAAGTTTTGGGGGCGATTTAACCATGAAAAGCAGCCTAGCAGCAAGTATCATTACTTACCTGAGCCTAAATCAGTTTTATTGTTTCCTTTTATGTATCACAACACCCCTATTGATTAATTCTTTTAATATTGTAGCGCTCGCTGTACCAAAAAAAATTGCCCAAATACCAATAGAAGGCAATATTAGTCGTCCTACTCTCAAACTTGGTAGTCAAGGTGATCAAGTGTCTGAATTACAAGCTGCTCTGAAAATTTTAGGTTTTTACACTGGAGCAGTAGATGGTATGTACAAAAAAACCACAGCAAGTGCTGTTATCAGGTTTCAACAAGCTGCTGGCTTAAATCCAGATGGTATTGTGGACAATGCTACTTGGCGAAAGCTTTTTCCGTCTGTATCTGAAGCTACATCAACTATTCCTACTTCCAGCCCAACCAGCCAAAATGCTAATAATATTTCAGATACTCCTGTTTCCCCTAAATCGCCAAAAATCCCCCGCAAATCTGAACTAAAGCCCAAGAATCATCCCCATGAAAGTACAACTCTCAGCGATAACTCTGCTCCTGGACGAAATCACCAGTTAAATTCAGGTATAATTCAACCAACACCTCCTAATCAACGAGTTCCTGGAATTCAATACACATCAGCAGGATGGCCTATTTTACGCCCAGGTATGCGTGGTGAAGAAGTAGCAAAGCTCCAAAGACTTTTGCAAAAACTGGGTTTTTTAGCAGGTGGTGTAGATGGAGATTTTGGCGCAACAACATTAACATCTTTGAAAGCTGCTCAAACACACTATGGTTTACAGCCTGATGGTATAGTTGGCGGGGTTACTTGGGAAACCTTCTTGCGTCAATTACCTCGACGACGTTAAATTTCACATTGCGAAATCACATGAAACACTTTTTATTAACTTGGATAAGTACTGCTATAGCATTACTACTTACTGCTAAAGTTGTTCCTGGATTTAGTGTTACTACTTTTGTATCTGCTCTAACGGGAGCTATTGCGATTGGTTTAGTTAATGCTTTTATTCGCCCCATTATAGTTTTGTTATCACTACCCGTTAACTTACTCACTTTCGGTCTTTTCACATTTGTAATTAACGCTTTAACTCTTTTACTAGCAAGTGCGCTGACTCCTGTTCCTGGATTTGTCATTCATGGATTTCTTCCTGCTTTTTTTGGTTCAATCGTACTATCAGTTATCTCTAGTATTATTACTTACTTTCTCAGACCACTTGAGGGATAAGCTTGAGGGATAAGTTTTAATTCACCGCTCTGATGTACTGCTTGAGCAACAGCTATTGTGATCGATCCAGTTAAATCTGGTAGTCGCACAATTTGTTTAGGTACTAGTAGCAAACTTATGGGAGCCAGTTGGGAAGCCGCTAGAATCGCCGATGCTTCTGCTACGCTTGGGACTCCCACTTTTTTTAGTGTAATTTTTGTGGGGTTAGGCACATTTACATTACTTAAATCGGTGGCTGTAAACATCTTGAAAAGTAAATTGCGTTGGCGACAAAAATCTACTAAAGCAACCTCTGAAGCTTTAGTATCAATCGTCGCCATACCTACAAGATCATGATCAGCAAGCTGATGTTTTTGCATAGTTTGTCCAACTGCTATGTTAACCAACTGGGATGAAATTCCTCTTTGACAACCAATTCCTATCCATAATATTGGCTTTTGACTCATATAAAAAAATCAGTTGATTGAGTAACAACACTAAAAAAATTAAAAAATATCGGGAAAGTGATACTTTGAATACTTTTATTCATAGCAAAAATGGATATATTCTGTACATCTAGCACAGTAGGAAACACCAGGGGAGAAGCAATGGTATTGGTAAAAGATAAAGTGTATTAGGTAAATTTACCGCTTTATTTTTACTCCATTTCTACCCTTGTGGCGTAAGCATTTCATCTTGGTGTTCCGACTTGATCAATTACTCCGCCGTAGCACACTCCCAACAGCTACGGCGGAGTTTTACTCGCTAAGATAGGGCATTTTTAGCTCTTTAACAATCTTAAACCATTAAGCGTAACAAGGATAGTCGAACCTTCGTGACCAATTACTCCTATGGGAAGGTTAATCGCACCCAGAAAGTTACCTATTAATAGTAAAAGGATAGAAGCCAATGCGATCGCAATATTTTGTTGAATCACTTGCTGCGATCGCCGACCCAAAGTTATCCCCAAAGCAATTTTTTCTAACTTGTCCGCCATCAATACTATATCCGCCGTTTCCAGAGCCACATCACTACCATCTCCCCCCATAGCGATTCCAATACTCGCTTGAGCTAAAGCTGGCGCATCATTAATTCCATCTCCTACCATTGCTACTGTTTCATAGCGTTTTTGTAGATGACGAATTACATCCAACTTATCTTCTGGTAAGAGTTCTGCGTGGACTTGCTCAATCCCTACTGCTTGAGCCACAGTCTGAGCAGTTTGAGCATTATCCCCAGTTAATATAACAATTTCTTCTATCCCTAACTTGCGCAATCGTTCAATAGCTAAAGGTGCTGTTTCTCTCACCTTGTCAGCGATCGCCATAATTCCCACTATAGTCATTGGTGCTGTTGCTGATTTAGTCTGACTTTGAGCTACCCAAACCACTGTTTTACCTTCTTTTTGGTAACTTTCAGCTATTTCTGGGAATTTTTCGGGTAAAGTAGGGACATATTGCTGGATAAAAGCCGCATTTCCCACAACTAGCTTTTGTTCTCCTACAATACCGAAGATTCCTAATCCTGGAATCGCTTGGACATCTATAGCACGAGACCATTCTAATCCATCTGCTGCTTGAACAATTGCTTTTCCAATGGGATGTTCAGAATTTGATTCCACTGCTGCTGCTAGGCGCAAAACATCATTTTCAGTAAATCCATCCTGAGCAACTACGTGAGAAACTTGCAATTTTCCTGTAGTCAGAGTTCCAGTTTTGTCAAAAGCGATCGCCCGGACTTTTCCCATTATTTCTAATTGAGCACCATTTTTGCAGAGGATTCCTTGTTTCGCACTATTAGCGATCGCTGACAGTAAAGTAGGCATAATTGCAGCCATTAAAGCGCAGGGAGAAGCGACAACTAAAAAAGTCAAAGCTCGATAAATAGTTACTTCCCAATCCCAACCCAAGATATAAGGTGGTAAAATCGCCAACAAAATCCCAGAAATGACAATTACCTTTGCATAACCACGTTCAAATTTTTCAATAAACTGTTGATTAGGAGGAGCTTCAGTTTGCGCCTGTTCTACCAGATGGATAATTCTTTGAATCAAATTGCTAACAGGCGGTTTATGTACTTGTAACTTCAAAGCACCATATCCATTCAGAGTACCTGCAAAAACTTCCTCTCCCACCGTCTTTTCTATGGGTATTGACTCTCCTGTAATCGCAGCTTGGTTAATCGTGCTGTAACCTGATATAATCAAACCATCTGCGGGAATCAACTCTCCTGGCTTAACAATTATTTCATCTCCTACCTCTAGCTCCCCTACAGGAACTATTTTTTCACTTCCTGCAAATAGAATCCGCGCTGTGTCAGGTGTTAAATTCATCAAACTTTGGATACTCCGCTCAGTCCGCCTCATGGCGTAACCTTCCAAAGCACCACTAGTAGCAAAGATGAGGATTAAAATCGCTCCATCAATAATTAAGTTATATTCCCGCTTCCACAAACCAAGAATAGCCGCTCCCAAAGCCGCTACAATCATCAATAGGTCTACATCTAACTCTTTTTCCTGGAATAAAGTAGTTAGTCCTTCACGCGCACTTTCATAACCACCGATGACATAAGCTGCTGGTAAGAGAAAGAGGGCTAAACCCAACCAACCGAAATTTAAAGCTAACCAGCCTAGTAGTAAGAGTAATCCACAGAATAAAGCTGCAACAATGTCTCCGTGTTCTTTGGCCAATTGGGTAAAACGTTGGGGGAAAAGCATGGAAGTAATCACACCAAAATAACTCCCCTCACTCTAAACCTTGACATTAATGTTAAAGTCAAGACTTACCAGAATGAAAATCCCCCAAAATCTAGAAAATAGGTTTAAATAAATATTTGTATTAGTTTTGACATTTATCCGTATGTGGTGGATGCCATCCTGATACTACCCATATATAACGAGCAATCTGAATAGAAAGTTCATCACGCTTTTCATCATTAAAGTCAAGGCGATCGCAAGTAGCTCGTCCTATGGAAGTTGTACCTATGATTTTTATTCCATCTTTTGTCCAGATAAAATGTCCAGACCAACTTTGTTTTCGGGGATTAAAGAGAGGAACATTTTCCTGAGTTTCAGGGTCGATACCTATTGTAAAGTTATATCGACGTTCATTACAGCGATGACACGCTAACGCCAAATTATCTAGTTCATTTGAACCACCCAAAGACCTTGGTATAATATGGTCAATTGTAAAAAGGTCTGGACTTAAGTATTCTGGAGAGTGACAGTATTCGCAGAGGAATTGAGCTCGTCGTCTGATAAATCTTCGAGTTTGTTGGGACACCATTTGCTTTTTGCAGCTAATTGGGCGTTAATTAAGGTAAATGTTCGTGCTAAATCGGAAATACCTGCATATTCGGCCTGCTCAAAAGATGTGAGTGAGTTGTTTCTTTTCTTTTCTAATAGTTCTTCAAATCGACATTGCAATTCATCAGTAAATTTAAACAGATAAGTATCCCCGAATTCATTGATCCTGATACCAGAAGAGATTAAAGCTGAAGGTTGAACCATTAGTTGGGTAATCATTGTGTCCTGTTTCTATATATCTATTACGCATTAATCAATTTTATCATGAATTTTTTAAATCAGTAGCGATCGCTGCGCCCACCTCCTTGGGACATCCCATAAGCTGCTAGCAAGAGAAAGATGACTAAACCCAACCAGCCGAAATTTAAAGCAAAAATGAAGTATGAGCCAGCCAACGAGGTAATCTTAGAATGGAAAAACTAGAACGCTATCGTACTTATATCAAAGACTTGTTGAGTTGGTATGCTAAATTATGTAAGTCTGATGATAATGCTGAAACGCAAATAGTTTTTGATACTGAACGCGACCATTATCTAGTTGTACATACTGGTTGGGAGAATCGCCAGCCTGTATATGGGTGCGTGTTACACTTAGATATCAAGGGTGAAAAAATTTGGATACAACATGACGGTACTGAGATTGGGATTGCTGATGAGTTGGTCAAGCTGGGAGTACCAAAGTCAGATATTGTTTTAGCATTTCGCGAACCGTTTGTCAGACAATTTACGGGATTTGCCGTGGGAGCAGCTTCTGAAGGCTCTGGTAGTTGAGTATGGTCATGAAAATGCTTGGGATATTGTATATCATACTGAAGATAAGAGTGATATAAATTGCCAAAAGTAGGTAAAATAGTCCCATACACCAGTGATGAAGACTGGATGGAGCATAATCCTAGTATCTAGCTTGTCAAACTTAAGTTCCTCTTGCAAAACATTCTATTGGGTCGATTGGATCAGTCCAAAGATCTATCTTGTGAAAATGGAAACTTTATTTGATACACCGTCATTTTCTTGCTATACTAATAAATGTTCAGCGATTTACTTACAGTATTAGGATATTGGGTTGCTGAGTTTAATGGCTAAAGATGTTTTTCATGATTCTGCGAGAACTGCGCGGAGCCTGAGCTGCTCCGCCTCTGGGAAGCTTTAGAACTACCTAATTTGGGAGTTAGAGAGCCAAAACCATTCCTGGTTAAAGATGTGTGTACACCGTAGGGATTTATCCGGGGGTAGTTCAGACATAACAAGTGAATCAATTCAATGTATCAAAAGTTAACATTATTTAGTAAGGAGTTATTTGTGAATATACAAGGTAATATACTAATTGCAGTGCTGGTCAGCTTAGGTATTATGACTAATTCTCCAGCACAAGCTAAAAATTCCTATTTTTCTCTTGATAGAGAGAGTCAAACGTTGCATCAAAAATTAATAACAGAATTTCTCCCAGGATTATCATTTAAAAGTAATAGGATACAATCTAATATAATTACTAGTAGTTCAGAATCATATTACAACTCTAGCTCTATAAATTATATTAACAGAATGATTTGTGGTCCTGCACATTTGAGTCCAATAAATAATAATAATAGATGGTTAAATCGAAAATATATAAATTTCAGTACTTGCGGATACGAAGTCCCAAATTATTCCTTTTCAATCAAATTTCCTATTTTTAAAATTTTTGGGAAAGAATCAATAGATGTTATATCTAGTGATCCTACATACATAACTTTACTCGTACTTCGCTTAATACCAGGAGTACTGTTAGTAGTATGTTTTGGATATTTAATAACTAAGCTGTTAGTAGTAAATTTTGGATATTTAATAACTAAAAGGAAAATGGTTAATAAAATTGAAATGGAAGACGATCTTGAAAATAATTCCTGTCAATGAGTTTTGTACAGGGTTTGGGTAGCAAATTATGTCATGGATTGAACTAGACTCTACGACAGTTAACAGATTGCAAATTTTTCATCAAAAAATATCCTAGATGATAGATGTGTTGAACAAATTCCATCAAGGAAAATATGGTAAGGATGATGGTTTGACAAAAATCACCAATTCCATAGGATCAACACCAGATAAAGTTAAACTTTATGAAACGCGACACTATCTTCTATTCTCTATTTCAGCAGTACCCAAATATCCTGTTTGATTTACTAGAGAATCCCCCGTCCAATGCAGCCAATTATCGCTTCGATTCCGTAGCAGTGAAAGAACCGAAGTTTGAAATTGACGGCGTATTCTTACCACCAGAAACATCGCCACCAGGAACCATCTATTTTTGCGAATTACAGATGCAAAAAGATGAAACCCTGTATGAGAGACTGTTTGCAGAATCGATGGTATATTTTTATCAGCGAAGAAAAAAATTTAGTGATTGGCAAGCGGTAATAATTTATCCAAGTCGCACCATAGAGCAAAAGGAAAAAAGACCGTATAGAGCATTTCTAAATTCTGACCAAGTACATAGGATATACTTAGATGAATTGGGAGAATTTAGCGAATTACCCTTGGAAGTAAGTTTATTAGTATTGACATGCTTGAAAGAGGGAGAAACACCAGAAGCAGCAAGGTACTTAGTCAATCGCACCCAGCAAGAAATAAAGGAAGACAGAGCGAAACGTGCTATCATAGAGACTGTTGGGAAGATTCTTTCTTATCGATTTACGAATTTAAGTAGTGCGGAGATAGAAGCTATGTTAGGAATCAGCTTTGAACAAACTCGGTTATATCAGGACTTAGTTGCATCCGC
>Ga0116228_10001039_pt1 | contig 22593 bp, 22 predicted proteins | sample S1TSphfallax_2_FD_89694 | JGI IMG/M metagenome (GOLD analysis project Ga0116228, IMG submission 89694) | Host-associated microbial communities from peat moss isolated from Minnesota, USA - S1T2_Fc - Sphagnum fallax MG | ecosystem: Host-associated > Plants > Peat moss > Unclassified | place...
AACTTTGGGGCCTGGATTTTCACACTCGCGGTTTCCAAGACCGAAACCTGAAAACTTTTAGGACGTGATTTTCAGGATGTGGGATCTCAATTTTGGGACCTGGATTTCACACAGGGGGCTTCATAGTGGCCTTCGGCCACGGGCACCCACTAGTCAATGTGATGACAATTTTTGCAATGAGGTACTTAGGATTGAGAATTGATAAACCAGCCTCAGTAACCCTAAAAATGGCTAATAAACAAGTTGTTAGGCCAGAAGGAATGATTAACAATGTTGTAATCACTATAATGAGGGTTTCCACCATTGTGGATTTCCATGTGGTATTAGAGATTCCAACTAAATTTGAAAAATGACAACTTATTAACCAATTATTAATAACTTGTTGGAATTTAACATGATTGATTTTTGTAGTGGGAATTTTTTTGAATGTTTACACTCATTAATGTTTGAATGTGTTGTAGACCCTAGGATATTGTTGCAATTGTTTCTGATCATATCCCATGTCTACCATCACAATGATAGTCCCAAGTTACAATCCTATTTTCCCATGCTAAATAAGTTAAATTAAGAAAGGATTATACTGATTTTTTTTTTCTCATATAAAACCAAGAAAGGCCCTATGATCTTTGACATCTTCGATTTAATACATGCGTTAAGGATGATCGATGAATTTCGAGTTATTGATACTTTTCACATTAAAATTCTATCACAAGCACATTGTTTGTACTAAAAAGGTGCTTAATGTTAGAATAACTTGATTAATAAGTCTAGGGCATTGCACATATGCAAATGACTTTGCAACATGCATTTACATTCATGTATCATCCTTTGGCAATTGAACAATGTTCGGATGAATAAAGGTTCTACATGTGGCAAACATTGCTCCAATGTTAAGGTCAAATTGTTTATTGAATGTCACATGCACTTGTCAAGTGAACCTTGCATGATCACAATTGGTGGGGACTTTAGTCCAAATTTGAAAATGCAAAATGTGTGTTTCCCAAAAGCTTAGTGGGTACAAATACTCGGTTGCTTGTTGACACAAATGTGGTCATAATTAACAATGTACCTTTCACAATAAATTTTTCTACAAGCCATGGCTTGTGATCAAATATGACCTTTTCCCTAGGGCATGGCATTGCCAAAAAATGTTAATTGAATTTATGTTATTTCCCCACAATTTTTCACATCATGGACTTTTGTATTTGGGTTGGCACTTGTCCCCCAACAATGTACATTACACCTTTAACAATTAATTGATTTCAACAACTTTCTCTACCCACTCCCCTAAAATATACTAGGGTAAAAGTTATGTAGATGGTAACATTTGTTTTCCCCTTCTCTTTTCCGCACACCTCATGGCACCATCGCAACATCTTTAACTTTTGTGGTGGTGGAATCAATTCCCGTGTGGTGCATGGCATCAACAATTCACCCCATTATTGTTGTATGTGTTTAAATTGAATTCTTGTTAGACATGTCTATGGAAAATGATGTTAAAAATTAAGAAGATGAAAAAACACACATTGAAAACCAAGAAAATGACAAACACATTGTAAGCCAAGAAAACATGTTAGGTGACAGTCAAAATTTTATAAGTATTATAATTTTGTTAGATATTTTTTTTGGTGTCACTTTAATGCCATGTTAATCATGGAATGTAATGCTAAATGACTAAATTGAACGTTGAATAATTCAAAACAAAAATTCAAAAAAATGATTTTGGGTTTTGGTTTTAATAAAAAGAACTTTGAACTTGAACAATAGTTGCATAAAAAAAGTCAATTTTGTAAATTACTAAGTTAAAAAATCTCTTTATAAAGGGATTTTGATGAAAAAAAATTGAGATCAATTGATTATCCACACTAAAAAAATTCACTATTTGAAACTTTTTAAAATTAAAAATCTATTGAACAATTTTTTAAAATTTCAAATGTCTTTTACCACATGTAAATGGGGTGTAATGAACATGACATTTGAAAAAAAATTGTAGTTTATGAAAGAATAAAATAAAACATTAAATAATTAACACATTTTTCATGCAATTTGAAATTAAGATAATTTTTCAAAATGAAACGCAAAATTTGGTAGATTTTGTACACTTACAAAATAATCTTAGTTATTCATGAAAAATTAATACAAAAAATATGATGTATTGAGAAACTTAGAACATGTTGCAAAAGATCTCAATCCCAAAAATCCTTTATATGAGAAAGTGAAAATGACCCAAAAAAAACGACTACAATCTTTGAGTCTTTTGTCACCATTGGCTCATTTGATTGTCATTGCACCCAACTTGCACCAAGAATGATTACAAACACATAATGCAACTACAACTTGAAAAAACATAGTAATAAAAAATGCAACTGAAACACACAAAATGAAAATGCAAATGTTTTCCACTAGGGATACAACAGGACGTGTCCTTGGGCATCAACATTAACAACATGACATTTTTGGGTATGAATAGGAAAGTGTCCTTAAACATCTGAAATTAGTTTGGGAAGATGAATAGTTATGCCTATGCCAGCCTTGGAATTATCCAAATCTTGGGTAATAGTAGAAATAAATCAAAGCCATGGAAGTTGAAAATTGGCCCTAGATCATAGAAACCTGAAATAAAATGGGCAAAAAAAAGAGTTGGGCAATTATGTCTTGGTTATTATCATGTCATTGCCATTGTTATTGAAATAGTACAATGTCGAATTTATTGATTACGAACTAATGACAATTTTTTTCACAATCATGGTCAAATTCAATTCAAATCAACAATGAGGAATAATAACCCTAATCTTTAATGATAATAAACATTAAACGTGTAAATGAGTTAATCATCTCCCAAGGAGGGAGGGATGTTTGGTATGCAAGTGGTCCCAAGGAGAAGGTGGCTAGGGAGAATAGTTACCCTTAAGAGATGATCGGCCCATGGGAAAATCTAGGGGAAAAATGGGGTTGAGGATAGGATGTGGCTCCGGGGGTGGATTTGGGCCCAAGGTGATCCTTGGTAATTGGGGAAAAGGATTTGGAAGGGTGGGCATGTTGGAAAAAATTTGGCTTTGGGAGAGTGGGGATGAAATTGAATTTTTGTGGATGAGCTAGTGAAAATGATGGGTCCAATTGGGTTTGATTAACCAAGACAAGTTTGATTAACCAAGACAAGCCTGATAAATGAAAAGGTTTGTGCTCCAAGTTGGCTCATCAAGATTTGCAACTTTGACAATCATGATGCATTGCAAACTGCATTGTATTTAATTTGTTGTTCTTATTTAATGTTTGCCAATCTAGGAGTATCCTTTTTTTGAAAAAAAAACCAAAAGAATCCCTTAAAAAAAACAGGATGAAACCAAAATAATCCCTAACAAAAAGGGACGGGGGTGGGGTTACTATGGATCATTAAATGTAAAGTTAATATTATTCATAGTTAGAACTTAGGGCTAGCCAATTTTTAAAAAGAAGGCAATTTATAATTTCTATCATTTAGTAAATTATGATATTATGTTAGGGACATGGTTTTTTTCAAATTTTTTGATATCAAACATTTGGAGAAATTTTCCTTAAATCTAGCAAAATAAGTCGAATTTAAATAAGGAAAAAAAAATCCAAAATAGAAAGAATACCAAATTTTTGGTCCAAGAAAAGATGACAAAATTTGTCGAGAAAAAGTCATTGGGAGTGAGGGACCCAGATGGGTTTATAGTTTGAAATTTCTAGGGTTTAAGTAAACGATGAGATTACACACCAGGGACGAGATTCGATCGTGCGACGTGCGCAGTAGTAGTACGTGACGAGTTCCGCCACTGAGCTAGCAGGACTAGCGGAGCACAAAACACTGTATTTCGTCGCCGTGCACCAACTTTCCCTCCTTTGTTGTTGTTGTTGATGGTGCTGTTTTGCTCTCTGTTTAGATTGTTTTTCCTCTGATCTTCACAATCTCTTGTTGAGGTTTTCTTTTCCTGGTTTTGTTGGTAAGGATTTTTTCCTTGTTTTTTTTTCCTCTGCAGGAGATGTTTTTTATGTTTTGTTTTTGTCCTGGAGATTTTGTCACGGAAGGAGTGTTGGAGAAGGATTTGAAACAAGTCGGAGTCTCTTCAGATTTTCTTGAGTAGATTTTTTTTGTTTTTTGGTTGTTGTTGTGGTTGTGGTGAGAGAGGGTGGTTTGGGAGGAAGTTTGGACAGCGGAAGGGGATGGATGTCATGCAGAGGGAGGAGCTGGAGAGGTTGATGTTTTTCGAGCAGACGCGAGAGAAGGCGGCTGCAGACTACGCGCGATCACCCAATGATCCTGATGTAAGTATGGTTTGCCTCTTTGGGTACCCATTTAGTCTTTCGCATCTTGCTTCCAATCTTCTGCTTCCGACCTTGATGATCAACACCGACAGACACAGATCTTCAAAATCGTGCAGGGCATTAGAAGGATTTTCGCTTGTCTTCACTGTTGGATTCTGAAGATTGCTGAAATTTTGTGGAGTGATCTTGATGTGGGTTCAATTTTTAGGGTTCCTGACACACATGCAAATGGAAACATTCGTTGAAAACATTGGGTTGTTTTTCCATGACTTAAGAGCAACTCCACCAGTGCTTGGTATATGACCCTGCAAATTAAAATTGGATGAAGAAAAGTCAAAACATGCTGGTTTGGCACAGCAAAATGGTTTGGGCCTTGCATTTTTGCACAGTTTGCTGAAGCTGGTAAGATGCACATCAAGGCCTAACACCTGCTGTTGATTGGCTAGATAGGTTGATCGGTACAGGTGGGTTGCAATTAGAAGTCTCCCACCTATTTGCAGTCCTGGTTTTAATATTAGTTGTGGGGTTGGAAAAAAGTAAATGACTAAACTTGGATGTGAGAAATATTTTTGCAGGGTCACAGTTTAGGTGCTGCCAGAGATGCTCTTAGTTCGTTGTCTGATTGTTAAGGTTTTTGCAAGCTTGCCAGAATTTAACCAGATGGGGTGGAGCACTCTTGGAGCTTGCTCACTTCAGGCAAGGCCAGGACTCCATAGACATGGTTCAAGGTTTGTCTCTTCAAACCTTGAAAACCCTGATGAGCAGCATTGTATGTGGTTTACATCCTATAGTAGTGCATATTTTTCCATCTTCTTATAATAACTGGCTTCTGTGCAATAGTAATGTCTGATGTGTGTTTGGGGATGCTGGACTTGATGGTGTCAGATGCAGTAGCAAAGCTGGAGGAAGCTCTTCGTATAAATCCACGGAAGCATGATGCACTCTGGTGCCTTGGTAATGCCCACACATCGCAGGGGTTTCTGGTGACAGAGACCTACAAGGCTAATGCTTACTTCAAGAAAGCAGCACGTTGTTTCCGACGTGCACTTGATGAGGTGCCCTTCCTTCCTTTCACTAGCAGTTCTTGCCCAATTTTATCCTGGGTGGTTGATGCTCAGGCTTCTGTACCTGCAACTTGTTTGGTTTTAATTCCAGTTTGATAATGCAGAAGTTGAAGTTTTTCTCAAAGGCATAGAGGAAGTGCAATTTTGTTCTGAATGGAGGCATCAATGTCATTCAGCCATATCCTGACTTACAGTTGTGGACGTGCAGGATCCTAACAATGAGCTGTATCAGAAGGCACTGGAGATGACAGAAAAGGTTTTTTTCACCAACTCCCTGCATACTACTGTGACAGTAGTTAAGAGGTTGTAGAGCTTCTAAGACTGTTTTCTGCTGTAGCTCTTTTGCTACAGAGCCTGTGATAAGTTTGGGTGAGTTGCCTAGGGATGTGAGTGAGAAAAACCAAGAGAGGAGTATTTATGAGTGAGGGATCATGGGGTTTTGCTGGTAGGCTCCTTCACTGCATCAAGAGCTGCAAAAAGAGCTAGCATCACAGCAGGTCATCTTGGGAAGTGGGCCTAGTTTGGCCAGTGGTAGTGCCCCAAAGGTGAGTATGGAAGTTTTCTTGCATTTTATTTGCCTTTGTCAATCTAAAGACTTATATTCAATTCCTGAGTTCTCCACAAGTTCTCTTAACAATGTCCCCACATAAATGTAACCAATGTACAGCACAATGATCTTCATATGTATGTCTATCATGTGTTGGTAGCATTAGACTGGCCTTGTGTGATGGAGTGATGTTAGAAAGGTTTTGTCTGAAGGGTGATGTTTATTGTGGTGTGCAGCAACAAAAGAAGGAAGATGACTTCAAGTATGATGTACTTGGGTGGATAGTGCTGGGTGTTGCGGTGATTGCCTGGATGGGCATGGCCAAATCTTCCATGCCTCCACCTCCACCTCCTTCCTCATATAGATAGACACATATACAATTAATTGCAAGTTTTTCAGGAGGAGCAGGATAATAGCTATCACTAATGTGCCACCCACAGTTTGAGATATAATGTCTTGATACAAAGTTTATGCTTTTGAGTTTCTCCTTGGTATAAATGAGAGAGGTTCTAGCCGTATAGTTGTTTTTTTCATGTGTTGGTAAGATCTTGTAATCACAGGAAGGTGCTGTCATATTTCCAAGCACAACACATAAAGATGAAACATTCAAAATCCTCTCAAGAATTCTGAACCCAAAGCTTAAACTTAATGGTTGAATCTTTTGACCCTGATGTATTTTTGCTGGAAATTTTTTTGTGTTGAAAGCTCAAAGTCCAAAGATACTCTCAGTCTCTCACCATATGTGCTTTTTGGTGCTGAAAGTCTAGAAGCTTGTTGTTGATTGTATCAGTTCCTTTTTCTACTCACTTAAAATGGACACTCTTTGTTCAGTCTGGCTGGTTGGCCCATTTGTACATGTCCAGCTCTGGCTCCTGGAAGACCAAAAGTCCCAGACTCTTTTGGTACTTTTGTAAAGGTTGTTAAACCACCTGCTCTTACAACCTCCATGCTCATGGCAGCTGCTGCAACACAATGCATTTGTAGCAAGGCCCAAGATATTGCATAGGTCATACATAAGTGGTGCCCAAGGTGCTGGGCTTCATGCACCAGCTTGTCAATTTCTGGAATTGTTACCAAAGAAGTCAACCTTATGCAATTTTGGTTACAAATATTAAGTTGCTGGTAGTTTGGAATCCTGAATTTGTCAACCCTTTGATGTGTTTGTGTTGATCTTTCTCATCAGTGGTCTTACAAAAGATTATATACATCATTTGGATATGTCATACCACACACTGCATGTGGTCTTCAACCAGCTTATTGATTTCTGGAATTGTTTAAGAAGTTTAACTACAAAAGACACTGGATTGGGAAGTTTCCTATAACTGCACAATGGTCTGGACATCTTTCTCTCAGCTGTTGGGGCATCAGAAGAGAAATTCAAAGAAACCCAACTCTAAATACTAGAGTAGCTAACAGCTGCACAGGTACAATTTGGTACCAGAAAGATGTGCTAAAACTTTGACAGTGTGCAAAGTGTGAAGTAATGCTAATGACGACAGAAGACAGGCAATACCATGGAGAAAATTTCCTGTTACTTTACATATACCTCATTACAAAATGTTGGAAACAACTGGATCTACAGGTGGCAAGAAGGCAGGCCTGGGCATTACTGGAAGTCTGCCCTCAGGACTGTATGTGACCTGACCATGCTTTTAAGCTCTTTAAAGATGTCTATGAATTAGACTTTGTAAACAAAGCTCATCAATTTCTTTGCAATCCATCATCCAAACTGCACCTCCATCAACAAGATTCATGGAAAACAAAAATCCGGTACATGTGAGAAAGCCCACAATCCATCATTCCCAACTTATGGCAAGCCTCAAAGTGGATGTCCAATCTTCAAGCAACAATGGGGTCAACAATCTTTACTGCTCTCTGAACTGAGTTTCTGGGAGAGATGTGGCCTATTTACAGAACTCAGCCAGCCTTGAGATATACTAGAATTCCTGGGAAATACTGCCACCCATCTCACCTTTCCCACCTTTCCCGGACTTTTTGGGCAACAGAATAGTGTGGATATTGGGCAGTACACCACCATTGGCAATAGTAACAGTTCCCAGCAACTTGCTCAGTTCTTCATCATTGCGCACTGCCAGCTGAATGTGGCGCGGCACTATGCGGTTCTTCTTGTTGTCTCTTGCAGCATTCCCTGCCAGTTCCAGCACCTGCAATCACAATTTAAACATAACTAAAGTGAATGTGAGTCCTGATACAAATCAAATACTGGGCAATTGTAGTTCTTAAAAGAAGAGAGTGTGTACTTGATAGCCGCTCTTGACTCTGCAGAGCTCCATGACCCATATGCTGATACTACAGCCATGAAAGATTTTCCTTTTGGTCTTTGGAGAATGACATGGCTCCAGACTACATTATGGACAACTGCTAAAACAAGCCCAATACATGTATTGCTGAAGCAATGTCTTTGTGACAGTGATTGACAATCTAAGACTTTGGCAACCACAAATATCCAAGTGAACTTGCATTGTACAAGCATCAGATCCAAGTACACTCAAACACAAAAGAAGAAGATGCCAAATGAAACCCCTGGCAATGTAAGAAGCAACTCATTGAAGAATATCCCCTCCCAACACCAACTGGGGGTTCAGCAGGGGAGACAAAGAGGCTTCAGGTTGTGAAGCTACAATCTGAAAATCCTGAAAAACTTGTGACTAATGCACTTGATAATCCGAAAAGACATTGCATCGGGTTTTTAGAAATAAGGAGAGTAGAGACAGAAAACATACCAAGACAACGAACTAGAACAAACCATGGCAGCAGATGTCAGTCATCAAGATCCTGAAGATCTCAAATAGTCACTTTCCTTTGACGAGCAAGGCAAGCCAAAATGGGAACAAAGGAGTCAACATCTGACCTCGGCAGCCAAGTACTCCAGAACAGCTGCAAGATAGACAGGTGCACCGGCTCCCACACGTTCCGCGTACTTCCCTGCCTTCAGAAACCGCGCAATCCTCCCCACCGGAAACTGAAGACCCGCCTTCTGCGACCGGGACACTGCCTTTGATCCCTTTGTCTTCCCCCTCCCTCCTCCACCTGCAGCTGCTCCTGCCGTTGAACTCATCTCTCTCTATCTGAAAAAAACAAGAAGAAAGCCTCGCCGACTCTCACTCACACCACAGAAAACTCCGTCTACTCTCCGGAAAACCTATGCCACACAACTTCAAAAGAGTTCAGAGACCTGAAAACTCAACGCGATCTCACAAGTCCGTGCTCACTCGAACAGAAGGAAACTCTATTTCAACAGATTGCGCTTTACAGAGGGCACGAGAAGAAAACGAAACCAAGAAACAACCAATCCAACTAAGAGAAAAAGAAAAACAAACAGAATCCGATTCCACCGCTGAAGATCAAGCGACAGAACAAGCGAAAACAGACCCCACCCGCCCAAGAAAACAGGAAAAAAAATCCCACGGAATAGAATGCCAAGATCGAAAATCTCAAGAAAGGCAACCCAGCGGCGTCTTTCTATCTGGTCTCTGCGCCCTCCAAACCCTAGATTACGTGTCCGGTTCCTACTGGGCTATTGCCATCATGTCCGGATCTGATTGGTCCTAATCTGATCAGAAGGAAGCAAACTTATTCTTGCAGAGAAGACGAGAGATCTGAGCCCCGCATTTCACTGCAGCAAATCTGTGTTGTTGATGGTGCAGGTGATGAAGAAGCTGCAGCAGCAGCAGCAGCAGCAGAAGAAGAAGAACCTGGTGATGATGGTGGTTATGAGGGTTCTGGATCATGGTCATGGATAGATGGAGACGAGAAGGGGTTCAACTCCTGGAATAAACTAGAGAAGCTCTTGATCGTAAACACAGCAAGAGAGTGTTTGTGTGTGTTGTGCAATGTCTGTGCTTTTGCAGAGAGTTCACACAGAGCTGCAATTTGCTGTGTATCTCTTTCTCAGAAATGCTTCCTGAGCTCCCAACCCAATTTTTGTGCATGCGTCTAAGAAGAGCTAATAGGCTTGTTTTTTCTCTCATTTGCTGTTGCTGCTATCTCTGTCTCTGTCTCTGTCTCATCAATTTCTTCTTGTGCTTGCAAAATTTCTTCTAAAAGAAATGAGACATAGATTCTGATTATGTCAAGCTTAGAGATCTGCGCCAGCATTTCACTGCAGCAAATCTATGTTATTGATGGTGAAGCTGAAGAACATTATCATCATCATTTCTTCTATAAGAAAAATGAGGAATGTTTGAATTGAAATCTGTAATAGTGAGCCGTGTGAAGATTTGGATTTCAGATTTCCTACGTTGTTGACATTTTGTCTATTGTTACATGTATCGGTGGGATTGGCAGGGCTTGACAATGAAACTGGTGAGTAGAACAGCAGCTGTTGGTGGCCAGCATTGGGACTCAGCTCGTGTATCTCTGAGAAATTTTGCCAGCATGTTTTGTCTTTTCCGAGAAGGCAAAATCAGAGTACCATAGTAAGTCCTTCCTCCTCTTGCACTGTACAGGCTGCAACATATCAAGCTTTCAAAACTGTTCATGAAACCTGTTACATTGCAAAGTCTCCATGTCCTGTGTCATCCACACAGGAGGTTCTTCCACACTCATCAGACATGTAAGCAATATGAATATTTTCTTGAAACCCAATGGGTGAATTTGATTTTTTGCAATTGCATACCCAGAAATGAGTGTCATCAATGGAAGTGTTCTCTGGTGCATCGCACATGCTGAAACACATCAAGCTTTCAAAGCTGCTTGTGAAATAAGTGGTATTGCACTGTAATGTATTTGGAGGCTTAGTTCTATTGGATTTGCAGTGATTGTAGACCAATGCTAGCAGTTTTGTTTCTGATCAGATACATTTGTGATGCAGTAAGGAGATGCTATGAAGTACCAATTTCAGGGAGAGCTCTAATTCTTGTGCTGCAACAAGGGTGTTTGACAAGACCATGAACTGCAAAATGTGGTATCCCTCATACACATATGGATTCAATACTAGAACGAGGGATATCTATCTATGAAGGAAGGTAGTTTGTTTTGTTTTGTTTGTACTTATGAGATCCACTGAACCAGGATGCTTCAGATCGCATTCTTGGTCTCTTTGGAAAGCTCTCAAGGAGGAGGGGTGCATCAGCTTGGTTTCATGGCATTTGGACTTGCAATGTAGAAGTTCTTGAATATTGAATGATTTCTTCACTGAAAATTAAATTAAATCGTAGCTGAAAATTTGGGAGGAGTTGGAATGTGCCTTTGGTGTTGTTGGAAAGATCTTGATGAGCAAGATCTAATGGAATTTATGTGGTAAGATTTGAATTTAGAATGTGGGGAGATATTGATTTTGAAGTGATTTCTGCTGCTGAGAATTCAAATAAAAAATCAGTTGAGGACGCAGTAACACTTGGCCCAATGGGCACATGCCACACTAGTGTCATATGATTCTAAGGCCAAAATGTCAAGAAAGATTTCAACTTTAGGTCAAGATGCCCAAAACAATTCCAATCCTAATAAAAGTGCCCAAAACTATTCCAACCTTAAGTCAAAATGACTTAGCCAAAAACATGGAGTCTTGCCTTTTGGGAATGTCTCCCACCTTTGGACTTTTCCCATTGCACTAGGTGGGTGTTGTTTTGAATCTAAATATATCCATTGACAATAATGATTCATTGGAGTTGGTTTATATATAGCAACTTTATGTTTCATAAGTCGTGCTTTTGGATGACTCTACCAAAGTCAAATATGTTTAGAGGATTCTCAAGTAAAGAAGAATGAAACTTTATGTTACATAACTTGTTCTTTTGAATGAATGTTTCAAACTGAAACTTGTTGAGTTGTTTCTCAAGTAGAGTAAAATGAAACTTTATGTTCCATAAGTTGTTCAAACAAAAACTATAATATTTTTCAAATTCCTTAAAGGGAAGAGCTACCGATTGGTTTGGAAGATATGAGACTAATCATCCAACAATGACATGGGTAAAGGTTCAACGTGCTTTTATAATTCGATTTAGTGAAATAAGAAATGAAGGGCAAATAGCTGCCACTTTACAATATGTAAAACAAAAGAAGTATGAGTCAGTGGAGGACTATTATGATGAGTTCCATGTTCCAATCTGAAATTTGTTTAGTTGTTTCCCAATTAAGGAAAAATGAAACTTTATGTTCCATAAGTAGTTCTTTTGAACAACTATTCTAAACTGAAATTTGATTAGTTGTTTCCAAAGTAAGTAATGAAAAAATGTCTTTTCAGATTTGTGTCTTTTTTAACACCATAGTCAACAAATAGATTTTTAATACCTTCTATATTGATTTGCATCCCATTTTTTTTTTAATTGAATTTAGAATTTCATTCAGAGAATTTGAATTCAGTCGCATGTACTTGGATTAAATTTGACTAAATTTGAATTCTATTAATTTAAGTTGCAAGCAATGTCATTCAATATTTTTATTCAAACATAACTTAATTTTCACAAAGTCAATTCATTTTTTTCATCAATTGATTGACATGTGTAATAATGCAAAACTCAAGTCTATATCAACGAAACATAGGAGGGGGAGGATGCTTATGGTTACACTTTACACCTATTCTTAAAGTGTAAGATCTTTCCATTTTTTAAGAGGGATATTCACAAATTCAAGTTGCCCTTGAAATTAAATAGGCAATTAGTTTGTTGTTTCGCATCTTAAGATCAATTTGGCCTCAAGTTTAACAATAATGCAAAACACATGAATTTTTTATTCATGTTTTAACTTTTATGAATTAGGGTTATTTTCAATGTAGGCTGGGCATTTGTTTTTTTATAATAGTCAGGTCCGAGTATTTGGAAATAAAAAATTCAAAGAATTACCCAGGGCCAATTCTTTTTATTTTTAGGAGATTTAAAAAATTGCTCGAGTCTAGGTCTCAAAAACCCAAAGAGGGCCAGTTATGAGGTGGGGGTGAAGGTCAAGGTATGTGATTAACTAGGTATAAGGCTTAGTTTTTTAACAAAAACCCAGACCGGTACAAAAAGGTTCTTTTGTCAAGGTTTTTGGAAGACCCCTTACAAACACATCTTAGGTCTTGTCCTACAAGTTGGTTCTTTGTCAAGTTTTTAAAGCTTTGACAAATAATCTTAAATTTTTTAAGTTTACAAGGCAAGTTCCTAAAATAACACTAATGTTTTACAAGTTTGAACGCATGTGTTACTTGAATACCAATCACAACTAAAAACACATATTGATTATTTGTAACAACTAAAAAAAAATCTGAATTTTATTTTATTTTTCAATCTGAAGGTAGCACAATCTGAGTATGAAACGGGTGTTGACCCAAGTTTTGGAGAGACACCTTCCCTTGTTATTCTCCCTAGGTAGGGTCCAATTATGCATACTTCAAATTTTAAAATCATCGGTTATGAAGTGGGGATGAGTGTTAACTTTCAAAAAATGCTAGGTAGGAAAGGGTTTAGGTTTTTGAAAAAGTAAGACCCAATGGGCATATGTGCATATACCCGGTGTGATACATGATTAATATTCGGTGCAAAAACAAATACCCACCCCACACTTGTTATTTCATGTTGGATTAAAAGGCATTTAGCCTAGTATGTTTGTATAATTTTTGGCTTAAGCTCCACAAGATTTTTGGATTGTTGTTTAAGACTTTTAGTTGAACACTCTTGAGGGTGTTCACAAAACCTTTCCCAAATGGCCTATTAGGACATGGTTGAAGATGTTCGTGAAACCTTTCATAAATGGCTTCGGTCATTTGATTTTTAACAATGGTAATTTGGGTATTTTTCTCCATTGGTTGTAGACATTTGACTTAGGATGTTTGCATGAACTTTCATTAATGATTTGAACATGTGGCTTAAGGTGTTTGTGAGGCCTTTCACTAATCATTTGGGGTATCTAGAGGTCTTTTCATTACCATTTCATATTTTGAGATATTAAGTTTAGTTGATTGGCATTTAAAAAGTTCCAAAATGGGCAACCCTTAAATGATAACAATAAATTATATGTAGTTTAGTTTTTGATACAAGAGTATGCATGCCCACCCATGATGTTTAGTAAGAAACTCATTTTAGAAAGACTTTGATCTTGTCCGTTAACTATGATGATTGTAATAATTATGGTTGGGATACCAATTTATATAATAGAATTGGTGTGGCCTAATGGTTGGACCCTTCCCTTTTGTTCAATTTTTTTTACCATCTTAATCTTGGATGATTTTCAAATGACAAAATGACAATCATTCTTGGGAAATATTTGTGTTCCTCAAGGTTGTGTCCCTAGGAAATTGTTTTTTCTTGGGACAAATGTCTTGAATTGTCCCCCAGGTTGTGCTTCCTCAAGAAATGTAACCATGTTCCTAAGGAAATGTTTATGTTCCTTGAGAAATAGGTGAGGACCATAATTGTGATTCCTTACCTAGGAAATGTTTTTCCTTGGAACAAATGTGTTGAACTATTTCTTGGGGTTGTCTTCCTTGAGGAAATGTTTTTGTTCTTATAAGAAGATGATTTGTTTTTTAGGGAAATGTTGGTGTTCCTTGGGAAAAGGTTTTTTCCCAAGACAATGCGTTAGTTCAGCTACCCCTTGGGATGTGTTCTTCAAGGAAATGCTTATGTCTCCAAGGAAAGTGATTGTGTTCCACAAGACTGTTTGCAAGGGAAATGCCTTTCCCCAAGACCAATGTGTTGAATTGAACTTCAAGCTATGTTCCTTAAGGAATGGCATTACCCTAAGTTTTAATTAGGGACAAAAGCTTTTAAAAAAACTGAGATGCCACATTCATTAGTTGTGCAACTTTTTGAAATTCTAAGACTTTGCAACTTCTTTGGAATTTTCCCCTTCAAGGTCCTCAAGGAACATGTGATCCCAATTCCACTTTTCCTTGGGAAACTTAGCTTGACATTTTTTTTTCCTTCCTCAAAACAACCCCAACAATTTGGCATGACAAAGTATGGGTTTGGCTATCTACAATATTTCAACCAACTCCACCCAAAGTGACAATGTGCCTTCAATAGCTCATAAGCTTGATCCAAAAACATAACATATACTAGAATGTTATAAATATGATCCTCTTGAACCTCTTTTTCTATTGGTACAACCATTTTAAACCATGCCCAAAATTCACTTGCTTTGATATCAACAAACATTTTATTAAAAGTAACCCTCACTTGTATTCTAGAGTCCTCATTCCCATTTACTATTTCAACCATTTAATGTTGTTCATGCTTTAATAGTTTTTTTAGCGATGTCAAGTTTTGACAATGTGAACAAATTTGGGAAATTCAAAACTTGCATTACACCCTCAATGGTAAGTGTACCCATGACATGTTTTCTTTTCTAACTATGTACCTTTTATTCTTTTCTTATGATCAGCACCAAGTTTTTTTGTTCGTCTTTAGTGGTGGTTACCCAAATTAGTGCTTATAATAAACAAAGTCCCAAATCATATTCATAGACTTCTACCCAACTCATGTTCTCTTTTGACTATTTAGATTCCCCAACATGGTCGCCAAATGTTAGCTAAATGTTTTTGCAAGTCTTGTTTAGCCATGGAGTTCTTTCTCATTACATCCTTCTAAACACCACATGCACAAAAACCAAGGAACAACAGTCGTTGAAAAGATTTCATTGAAAAAAACTATCTTTTTAAGGAGACCTTCACAAACAGACCTAATATATTTTCATTGTCAAAATATAAACAAGAAGTCCATCTCTTCCCTTCAAATGTCCTTGTTCCTTTCTTTTCTTCCCCTCATATTCTTTTGATAATAGTATTATTGTAACAAATTAATAGTTCTTAATGTCTTTTTATACTAACTGCAAGGCAATTACCATTGGTTTTGTGTCAAGAAGCTCTAATCTATTAGCTTTCATGTTAGCATGTTCTACTCCTCCTTGGCTCTATTCCTTTACATATTACAACTGGTGTGTACTTGCAAATAGACAAGTTTGGTATGCTACATGTGTGTCGGTTTGCCCACATCCATATTGCTAATATGTAACGATCTTGGTATGTAACTATGTCAATATTTTTTTGTTATTGTCTACATGTAAAATCTTATGTTACTTTTATTGACTAATAGCTAGGGATGGAGAATTAAAGGGCCTCAAGTCCCATGACTACCATATATTGATGCAACAAGTACTACCTTTTTGCCTTTGTAAATTGATGCAATAAAAAGTATTGAAGTCTATTATTAGCCTAAGCCGCCTTTAAAAGAAGATTTGTGTAAGAAGATTGACCCCATGACTATGGAAATGTTAAAGGTAAAAGTAGCAAAAACCATGTCAACTTTAGAAAAAAAATGTTTCCCCCATCTACCTTTGATGTAATGACCCATTAAATCATCCACCTTGTAGAGGAACTAATGCTATATGGCCCAATCCACACAAGGTGGATGTACCCAATAAAGCTTTATATGAAGGTTTTAAAAGGATACATGAAAAACATGGCAAGACCAGAGGGGATCACATGGTGATGAGATGTTCCATTGAAGAGGCTATAGGATTCCACATAGAATATATCCAAGAGGTCAAGTCCACGAGACGAAGAGTATGGGATGATAAGGAGGATCCTACCATGCACAACAAGGTTCTTGAAGGAAATGGGCACCCGCGTAAAATGAATGTTGCCATTAAGGGGTGGACCCACACATTCGTTCTACATAATGCATCAACAATAGATGCATGACACAAATGAGAATGTGTCATAGCCTTGCTTACTTAGGACTAGTTTTTTCATAGGTTCTATTCATATTCTTGGTTAGATTCTTTGGGCATATCACAATCATAATCGTACATTGGCAAGTATTGCTACATTGGCAACTTACTTAATTAAAAGATATAATACAATGGCACTTATTGTGGACCCATGGTTCCATTGCACTGAAAATTTGCAAATATGTTGGGCTTGGTTTCTATTCAAATGTTTCAAAATTGTAAGAAATTTTGTTTTTCTAAGTGTCCTTGAATGAATTTCTATCCTAAATAACTCAATTTGCAACTAAAATATAATAAATTCATTATATATTATGTGCAAGAGGTATGTTGTTGCTCAACAATAGAGGACCCAAGAAAGAGAAGCATTTGCACATAATGTAAAAAGAGCACATAATAGGAGACCAATTTAGCAAATAACATGGTTGAATTACCTCCATTTGAAACATGGTTCCCCAATGTTGTTGCAAAGGAAATTACAACAAGTGAGGATGTTATAGTGATGTGAAATCAATAAGTACCCCACCCTCTAACTTGGCTACATCCTACCATTCCATGTATGCATTTGGTAATCACCTACAAATTGCAAGTGTAAAACATTTGTCAACCAAGGGTGGCAACCACATTTCAACTAGGATGTTGGTCCCATTTGAATGATTGAAACCCAAAGGACATGTTTACAACTTAGTACAAGTACTATGATTATTTAATGAGTTACATTCTAGTACTAGCAATTGGTTAAACCCTCTTTGATACATATTAAAACACTTGAACATTGGCCATATGTAGGTGTTGAATAGGTGCAACTTGGATCAACTTTTTGACTAGTTCATGAGGATGGTTTTATAGGTTTGGAATGTGTGGCAAGGTTGCATCAAACATTATAGTTGTTAGGGCTTTAATGAAATGTGTCAACTTGGAATTCAAAGGTTTTTTCATTTGTAATAATATATCCAAGCATTCACATGATGATTTATTAATCTACTATAGGATAATTAAATTAATTACAATTTTGACAATATTTGATTTTCCATCCATTATGTAATTGGACACATAAGCTTGTGTTATTGGATTTGATTTTTTGTGTTTCGTTGTCATGTATCATTTTAGCATAAATCAAGGATAGAATTTGTTGGTAAGTTGAATTATTATTATGAATCTCATACATTTGCAATTGTCATAGTGACCCAACCATTGTATGTATACTAGTTGTATGACTTTTGTGTTGACTAGCTACCATGAATGTGCACTTCATGGATTGATGTTGTTCACATCTTTGGTGAACTATTTAAGTTTATTCTACCACATGTGCATATATCAGTGGTCATTATCCTAATAAAATTGATTAATATGGAACCAAAAAAATGTATGCCCATCAATTTGATGTAGATTTTTCCAAAAAATATTCTCACCAATTAGCTTGCTACCAATTGTTAAGTGGAGGTTACAATATCACACAAGAACTCAATTGTTAAGTTTTGAACTTTGAAAACCACATGCTTGTCACATCTTGTTGCTAATCGAACATGTATAAATCCATTTGATGTTATTTATTTTTGTAAAAAATTGCAACATTCCTTTAAAAACATTATCAACACTTTAGGTAGTACTTTGGATTAGACCTTTCAATGTCCAATTTGATTACATAATTGTCCATCTTGACCAACCATGGTTGTTTTTGGTCCAAATTGATTGAATGTCATAGCTGACCATTAAGTCAAAAGGTCAAAATAATCAAGTTGTATAGTTAAGAATGATACATGCGAGGGGATTTGTAGACACTTAATCAACTTGTACATTTGTCTAAGTAAAAAGGAAATGAGAGCAATCAGCTTCGACACCTTGAAAAACCTTGATTTGTAATAATGATATGTATCAAGGTTGGCATTAACAATGGTTAACAATGTCTATACCCAAACTAAAGAAAGGGAAGTTGAATGAGGTCATTACTATATGGAAGATCCCCAACCCACCTATTTCACAAATTTGAAAAAAAAAACTTGATATCAAATCTTATAATTATTTTAGACATTTGTGTTGCATTTTTTTTTTTTTTGAAACCATGACATATTTTAATTAAATTTTAGTTAACTATTCAATGCATGTGATGATTTAAATGCAAGTTAACCCTTCAAGGCTCAAAGGGTAGAATTATACACCCTTGTGAAACAAAATCAAAGTTGGTCAGCTCTCTTGATCTAACATTATGTCCTTGAAATCCATAAAATAAATTCTTTTCAATTTTTGTGAGCTAGTGATTGGTGTAGTTGAGCACCTAGTTCAATGGCAAAGTTTGCATAAGCTACTTTTCTTGTGAGTAATTCAAAATTTAATAGGTTTAAGTGAAAAAAAAGGCCAAAAGTTGAAGATTGGGCATGGGCCTTGAAGGGTTAAAATAATAACATCCACATTAGATGATGATATTGTGTATGTTATAATAAGGAATGTAACATGTGCATGGGATTTCCCCCTCCTATTTAGAAGTAAAATACATGTTTGAATGAATTACATGTGTGTTTGTAACAATAGTTGTGCAATCCTAAGGTCAGGTTTTATAACTTAATGTTAAATTGTCTTGAGGCCACCATTCATGGTGTCAAAAGGTGGGTCAAAAGGATTTATCCAACAATGTTTTCAACACATAATTGAATTTATTTTGTTACCACATATGGAAAAAATATAATGCATGTTCTTTTACGATGTTCTCCTTGCAAAATTCAAGCTCTTGGTTGATCCTTTCTTGCTTGCAAGTGTGAGATTAAAGGACAAATAGGACTTGCATATTGCAAAAAAATTATTATCCATTGCAATTTTTCAATTTAATTGTATAATTTTTTGTTTGTGTTAATGGTGTAAGAAATAAATATTATTATTATTTTTCAAATCCATGGCAAAAAAACTAAATGGAGGTCATAAAAAAATAGTGAAAGTTTATAATTAAACTAATTTGAAAGTGCCATGTCCTTTTGGAGTTAAAGTTGGGAATTTATCTTAAAGATAACACAATTGATCTTTCTATACTTATGGACCAAACTTTGGGTGGATCTAGCATTTTGTTGGTGAACTTGAACTTATGCTACATAGGTACACAAGTTTAAGAAAAACCTAGGAATTGACATACTTGTAAAAAAAAACACAATTTGTTGGATTTTGTCAATGCAAAGAATTGGGTTCTATCAAAATGAAAATGTGTGGCAAATGCATTCATGATTGGGGCACCACAACAAGAACCATGACACCCATTTGTTTTATGTCTTGAATCCTAAAGCAAGGTTCAAGCAAAATGAATGTTCTAAGATGTTAAACAATGAAAGGGGGATATGTATTTTTAGGCTTTCAATTAATAAATGTTATAATGAAAATTCAAATCAATTGAATTTTTTTTGAATGTCATGTTCAAGTATAAACCAAAAAGGAATGTGGGACTACTTAGATATTCAAGAATGACATACTTTCATTTGGAGTGTTAAAACTCTATTAAAAATCAAATAATGTCTTTTTTTTGCACTCGCATCTTCTATACTGCTTTCCAAACCTTTGAAATGTACATTTTTAATTTAAAAAATAACTTAATTATCCTTATTAACACATTTTTAAAATGAAAAATCCAATATTCTAGCATCAATTCCACAAAATTTGGCTAATCCACATTATGTTATTTTGTAATTTCCTTCAACATTCTTATTTTGGCTTGCCCTAGTCGCGTTCTAGCTTAAAGCTTTTCAATAAACTATAAGAAAATATAATCCAAACAAGCAACAATGCATAACAATGGTCAATACGTGGACAATTTTCAACCAACACATGATTACTTCCTACATGTTCTTATTTTTTTCTAAATTATATAGGACATGAATGGTTGAGATGAAACTCATGGACACATGGGGTTGGAAACAAGGATATACCAATGAAAATTCATGGGAAACAATACCCTTGGCTACTTATCTTCCAATTGTTGGGTTTTAGCAAACAATGTTGGATGAGAACTAACATGAAAAAGATGAATGATTTCATGTCATGATCAATGTTTTTAACGTCAAATGGCTAAGTGTTTTTAACATGGGAGTTCAAGAAGACTTGTTCAATTTCATGCAAATGTGATTTTTTTGTGGATTTAAAACATTTATGTTGCATAATGGCTTGTCAACAAATTTAAATTTTTTAATTCATACCTGATATAATGTGAAAATTCACAAGCTAAAATTCCATCCAACCTTTAAAAGGTGTGAATGTGCTTACACTTTGGTTTACCCCACAATTAAGTCACAATTCTAAAGCCACTGCCACAAATTCCTTTCCATATTTGGCACCCAATATTGCACAAACCACCTTTCTTAATTATAAGAGACACTTGCTAATACATCAACCATCTTGGTAAAGATATTGGATATATGCAAGATTTTACTAGTGATTCCCAGATTCTTGTGTCTATTCATGGCTCCCACATAAGTCAGATGAAAAACTTCACAATAAAAAACATTGAAAAATACACATGTGGGAACAACAGTCAAGAAACTCTGAATATCATGGTTAAACACATACCTTTTAATCAACAACTTGAAAAAAATAATGATGGAGAAAGAAAATTTCTCTAATATGTGCACATGTCTATTTCTTAAAAAAGATAATCCCAAACATGTAAAGGATAGAAACATACCTTTGTTTTTCAATGATAGGAAGGTGGACAACCACTAGCTCACTATACAATTCAATAAATTCATAAGTTGTAATTATATTTTGCTCTTTCAGTACATGCTTCACACATCCAATCAAATTGTTAGTCCCATTGAATCTTTTTCGATAAAACTACACAATGGGACACAATTCTTGAACCATGTATGACGAATCATGGAAACATGAGTTTCAAGACATTTAAGGAAACATGTTTTAATCCTCCAAAACACAAAAAATCACCACTATTTTAATCAAAAAGTATGTGAGTATCTAATGAAAACAAAAAATTTACCAAATAAATCATTTCAAAAATATAATAGTCATTAATAAATAGTTTTGAAAATGTAATGGTCATTCGAAGTAGTGTTTTGAAAGTAATTTTGGGGTGAGACAATCCTTTTGTGTACCCCAACCATAATTGTACATTGGCATGACCTTGAAACAATAATGGGATAGTGAAAAATGTCATTTGTATGTTATTTTGCACAAGGCAAGATCGATTTTATGTTTGTGTTATGGGAAGTCCCCCCATTCCCAATCTTGATCTTGAAAATTATTTAGGTGACAAGTGCCAATTACATTGCAAATAATACAATCTTTTTAAAAATAGTAGTAGTGGCAGGTTTGCTACTTCTTCATTTCTAACCTTGCAAACCCCTTCTTCATTTGCAACATTGAGCTATCATTTTTGATGGTTGAACTTATTTTTGTCATTTGTATTTATGTTTGGCCTTGGATCCGAAGGTGAAATGCCATGACTTGAAGACTTCTCTTGATATTAACAATTGAGGTATAAACACAATGTTTATGATTATCACAGTACCTAGGTTGATTAGGCATTAATTAATTACTTTTTGTAATGCTTAAAGTTTTAAAAATACTTCACTTCTTATGCCTAAACTTTGGAAACTACAACAAAATATTAAAGAAAGGACAAAAATAATAATTGTATTAGATTACAAGACCTACTTATGCAAACATATATGTTTGATTACACATACAATTTCAAGAAAATAAAAGACATAGGTAATTGTAAAAGAAACAATACTCAAAATGTTGAATGTTCATGATAATTTTTTTTTAATAAAACATCATGATGCCAAACCAAATAAGGTACTACGGTAGTTTCCATATATCTAGGGTTCTTACATTGCAATCCCACTTGACTAGGGATCTTACAAGAAATTACACTTGATAAACCACCTTCAAATAAAACTAAGGATCCTCTCCTCCAAGGTTGTTATATAACAAGGAATTTGCATTTACATGCCACATCAAAGAGGGAGAACTACCATTTTTGTGGTTTTAAAAAAAAAATTATGTTCACCTTTAAATTGTTGTTTAATGAGGGTGTAT
>Ga0116228_10001041_pt1 | contig 22587 bp, 14 predicted proteins | sample S1TSphfallax_2_FD_89694 | JGI IMG/M metagenome (GOLD analysis project Ga0116228, IMG submission 89694) | Host-associated microbial communities from peat moss isolated from Minnesota, USA - S1T2_Fc - Sphagnum fallax MG | ecosystem: Host-associated > Plants > Peat moss > Unclassified | place...
ATTGGATCTTAATTTTTTTTTCTTAGTTCTGTTTTGGGTGTCATTTTTTTTTCTGTTGGAGTTCTAGATGCCTTTGCTCATGTGTGGAGTTGCAGAAAAGTATGCTTCAACCCTGTACATAACAGCAATATGGAAAAATGCTTTGGAGCCTGTTAAGGCAGAACCGCAACAAGTTTGTGGTGCTACAGAGAGCAATCCTGTGTTTGCTAATTTTCTCAAGGACCCATTTGTTTCGAAAACAAGCAGGGTGAAAGCAATTGTGGAAATTTTCAAGAACACCAAGTTCAATGATGTCACAAAGAACTTCCTGGGTATGGGATTGTACCCTTATCACACAAACCACTTCTTTCTGTTAAGTGCAAGCTGTGGGAGCTTGCTTGGGTGTGTCTTTTGTGTACAAGGAAAGGTTTCATACTCTTGAGATGAGCCTTTTTCATGGATCCTCTAGGAAATATTCTATTTAAATACATAATACATCACCATTTTATATTCCAATGCATGTCTTAAATATTCACATTTTGATGTATAATTTGTTGTTTATCATCTCGTTTATTTAGAATTATTTAATAAAAGCTATTTATTTTTATCATTCTATCATTCTATTAGGGATTTGTTTAATTGCATATCCATGTTAAACATTAACATAAATTTTGCAGATTCACAGGTGATTTTTCAAAAAATATGTATCATATAATTTAGGAATATATGAAAAATATTCATTTAAGATCTAAAAAAACATTTACAATGTTTTGAAAAATATTTTCAAATGCATGTTTAATAACGAAGTTATGAAAAACTTTTCTAGGAGAATCCAATTTTCTTGTAGTTTCCAAATCTTGTTGTAGTTAACTTTAAAAAACCTTTGTAGTGTCTATTTTAACCCATGACCAAATATTGTCATGGAAAATTATATATTTTAAAAAAAGTCATTCATTTACATAGTGTGCATTGCACTTATACAAATTCTATATGTTTTTAAACAATCATGTTTGTCTACAAAACATTCTCATTGTTCATGTCATTCCCAATCACAATATATATAAATTCATTCTAATTTCAAGTTTGCATGTATGTTTGGGAGTATGTTATAAAGAAAGAAAAGATTGCAAATACTTTCATTCACATATGTATAATAATTAATATGTTTGATAAAAGATTTGTAAAACAATGTACTCAATAAATAAAATTATTTATAAGAAGTCCTAGAATGATCTAAACTTCTAATCCTTAAAAAACCCATAATTTCCAATTAGTTTCCAAGTTCTTTTAGTTAGCCTTATGAAACCTTGCAGACCATTAATTCAAATATATTGTTAATTGAGAAAAACACCTTTGGATAACATATTTAATGTTGCAAGTGGAAGTGTTTCACATTTATGAAATTTCATAAAGAGTGTTCATTACCCTTTGCAAATAAACTTGAAAAATGTTTTTAATTATAAACATGTGAGTGTATTGAAAAGTTTCAAATTTTCACTATGTTATTTTCCTTTCTTACTAAATGTAATTTCTGAGTTATTTATAAATTTATTTTAATTTATTTTAATACTTCAATTTATTTTATTTTATTAGTTTTTTTGTAAAATACATTTGTTATGTTTTGATGTTTTACTCTAGGCATTATTCATCTATTTTTCACATAATAGGAAGTTTTATGAATGAGATATTTCAATTTGTGTTTTTGAGAGATAATTTTGTTGTTTCAAAATGGAATTTTATGTTTTATGTTGTGTTACCTATGTGTACATGAAGCATGTGATAAGGAAAAAATTTAAATCTTCTTTAAATTATTTTCATTGAATTTCAATTTGAAACAATTATATATTACTTTCATATGAAATTTTGGGTGTGAATCATCAAAAGCAAGCAATTAGGTATAAGTATTCATATTTTGATGTACAATTTGTTGTTTATCATTTTGTTTATTTAAAAGTGTTTAATTTCAATCACAACTATCATTATGAGAGCTATTAAAGCACACCGACTTTTTTATATTCTTTGGATTTATCTAGAGTCTATGACTTCAAATTTCATATATATTTGTGCACCCTAATTTTTGAAAAGACACATTTGAACTTAATTACATGTCAAAAGAAGCACTATTTCATCTCAAACAGCAACGTCAAGCTCCCATAACTACCATTCACATCATCAACTCTCAAACATAAGTGTAGGTAAATGTAAAAATAATTCCCCCCAAATTTTGGGCAAACCAGCATACAAAATCTCCATCCAAAATTTTTTGTTGCATGTATTTTCAAAGATGCAACAAGAAGATTCTTGAGAGACAATAGCTAATCAAAAACTCAATAGCATCCACATTCAAGCTACAACAAGCTTGTCAGTGTAAGCTTCATTTCATTTTTCACTTGTCCTTGTATAATGTCAAAAGAGGCACAAAGATGTCAATTGGCAAATCGTCATATTTTTTCTCGAGAACAAGAAGCCCTTAGCAGCATATTACCCAAGGATGGGTTGACTACCAGCAGCTGTTCCACTTTCCAATCCATTGTCAACAGATTTCAATACATACACATGTTCCAATCATCAATTTGATTTACATACAACTGCACATGAAAGCTTGAATAAGCATGTAAATATAGTCTATGGCAAAATTCTGCCAACAATGTAATTATCAGCATCATGACATATCTTCTGTTTTATTTTCTTGTTTTCCTAAGTTCAATGTACCATATGAAGAATGTTCAGTATTGACCTTCAACTCTGCACAGTGCAACCAACTCCAGGACACAGTCTCAGATTGATTGGTGGTGGTATGCATGCAGCATGTGTCATCATTGTTTGCCTCAACAGACCTTGACATAGTAGTTGCTGCGTTGCCGTTGCGGACTTTGGTAGCATTTGTGAAGAAGCCTGTGCAGTCAAACCGGGCAATGTGGTGGCATGGTGATGCAGCCCTTAACGATCACCTTTTCTCTTTGTCACAAGGCTGGGGGGGGTAAAGAGGAAGGGTTAGGATTACTAGCTTGTGATATAGATGCTTCCAAACTGGGGGCTGCATTGCACTTTGAGTTTTATGCAGAGGGTGATGCATCTGATAGCAACAACAACAATGATAGAAATATCTTTGGACTCCAAGTCATTCACATCCCTGAGCTCCATATGCAAACAGAGGGAGATGTTGAGTTTTTGCAACAGCTTGTGGAGCGTTACAAAGTGCCTCCCAGGCTCCGATTTTCTTTCCTTACACGTCTTTGGTTTGCAAGGGCGTACCACATCTGAACTAAAGGAGGCAGTACATATTATCCGACTGTTTGCCTCCACGGTGCTACTCTAATCCAATCCTGATCATGAAGATCTTACCACATTCTTCATCAACGAGCTTGAGTTTCTGGATGAATTAGTGACAATGTTGCAGTGTGAGGACATTGTTCCAGAGGAGATCCGTTTATTTACAATGTTGGCTTTAGCTGCTCAGTCGCAGGATAGGCGCTGCCAGTCAAATGTTTTAACAGTTATCAGTGCAGGTGGCCATCGTGGAATTCTACATAGCCTCATGTAGAAAGCTATTGAGTCCATCACAGGGAGCACTCTGGGGTATTTAATACCCTTTGTTGAGGCTCTCCTTTCTCTTATCACAGTTCTTGTATTCTTCTCAACAGGTTGTGCTGCATTAAGGGAAGCTAGTCTCATTCCAACTCTTATACCTCTCTTCTCAAGGATTTGGACCCTGAGCACACCCATTTGGTCGGTGCAGCTATTCAAATTTTTGAAGCTTTCATGGATTATAGTAATTCCACTAGTACATTCTTTTAAGATCTTGGTGGACTGGATGACATAGTTAGTAGACTGAAATTGGAAATGGTTCATGTTGAAGTGGGTTCACAGCTGCATGGGGCAGAGTCTAATGTGGCCACCAAAGGAAAAGCTTTGGTAGTGGAGGAAGACATGGAACTGCAACAAGCATCAACTGGAGGCCATCAAACTCCATTATTCCACACCCTAAAAGGCTCCTTCTCAAAGCTTTGTTTCGTACCATTGCCTTAAGAACATATGCCCTAGGTACATGGCTCCATGGGTCAGAAGAGAGTTCCTTTGTTGCATGTCTCTGTGTTATCTTCAGGCATGCCAAGGAATTTGGAGGAGGGGTCTTCTCACTAGCTGCATCAGTTATGAGCAATTTCATCCACAAATACCCAACATGTTTTTATGCTCTTGATGCTGCAGGTCTTCCTAGTGCCTTTTTGGATGCCACTACATCTGGGGTCCTACACTCGTCAGAAGTAATGGGGTGCATTCCAAACAGCTTGGATGCGCTTTGCCTAAACAACTCAGGATTATAGGCAGTCCTGAAGCCAGTGACCCTGGGGTGTCATTGGTTAGAGGATGTCATGTAGCACAGATCCCTCCCTAAATTCAGCCAGAAAGTGGCAAGTTATAAAATACACAGAAGTATGTCTTGCTGATGATTGTGTGGGTTTGAGACAAGCACCTTCATCTCAGGGGGACCATTAGTGCGTGGTTTTGTTAGTGCATAGCATGCCAAGAGCTCCCCAGGTTGTCCCAGGGCTCCAGGGTACACTTCAATGTGCAAACATGGGCAAGAAAGGGCCAGAAGTTGTACCCCTATTTCACTGATTTGGTGGTGGCCTTGCACCTACAGATATTTCAAGGAACTTATTAACACCACTGTAGTAACAAAGCTTGCTTCCCCAAATGGACAGTCTTATACTTCCAGGCGTTCCAATTGTTGGCATCCATATGCAAGACTGGCAAGACCCACATCATTTTCCAATGTGGTACCTAAGAGTAGCCACTTGAGATTGCACCCATACTCGCCAATATGAGCCAATCCCTGGTCTATTAGTGCTCCTTGTTGCAGGTAGAGGCAAAATCATGTTAGGTTCACGCAGCCCTTTAGTAATAACTTCACACCATCATTCAAGGGCACATCTGCAAAATTCTTGACCCTTTCTCCAATCACAATATGGCAATTTGTGAGGTGTAAATAACCCTGTCGCACCATAGCAAGTGCAGCATTGGTGATATCAGACATATAAGACCAGATATCGCAACTTTGCGCAACCTTGTGAAATAGCAACACACCACTATGTGATATATAGCTTGCATCATCATCTTCTATTCGCAAGTGCCTCAGCTCCTTAAATGTCTTGCCTAGCATTTTCAAACCTTCATCCCCAAGAACATTAAGTACCTACCTCCAAGAAACACCTGCCAACATCAGATTTGCCCATACATATCCTCAAAATTGGATGAGTAAAAGAGCCTTGTAATCAACAAAACAATATTATGCATATTATGAGTCTCTTGGGAAAACTTCACAACAACACATTCAGGCATTCAAGGTACCTCGCCAAATCAAACCAAACATGACAATAACAATTGTGAGTGCTACTCACAAAGTATCTGACCATCACCTCCCTTATGAATAGCAGTGATTAGCTACCATGACTTCCCACTCAACTTCATGAGCTCCCAATTGTGGGTGTAGATAAGAACATAATAATCTACTCCAAATTCCACACAACCAACTACACGAAATTTGACATTAAATTCCTGGAACCAACACAAAATAATCATGATATTGGGCTAACACTTGAAACAAAACTAAACCAAAAAGTCAATACAATTTTCATTCAAGCTGCAAGAGGCTTGTAAGGGTGAGCTTCATGTCATTTTAGGTTGGCCCTGTAAAACACCGCAGCCTAATGCATAAAAAGCCTTTATCAGCTGAAATTAAATGACCAAAATGTATTCTAAAAAAAACTTGGAAATTGTAATAAGCCCAATCATTACTCAAAATTCTCTGGACCTCAAAAAGGCTTGGGTCCTTTGTGATATGTCTATAATTAATGGAATCTTGACCTAAGAATTTAACATATTTTCACCCCACCATAGGAGGAGACCAAAATGTGTAAAAGGATTAAAAGGAATACACTCCATGATAGAAGTGAAGTTTAGAATACATGAGAGACTTGTTTTATCATTGGGAAAATATAGAACCAACAATTTCATGAACAATCAAAGGCTTGTATAAACCCCTTTCCCATATTGTTCTAAAATATTTCCAACCAGGAAATGCTCACCTCATAAAAGACACGTTTACAAGCTCTAGAGCACATAGTTTTATACACATGTTTGAATTTTGCATTATGGGAAAATAGTTCATACAATTTGGATTTGCAAATAACTAAATATATACTTGTACACATCTTATGAACTTTGATAAGTGATCCCCATATTTTTTTAAATCTTTTTTATGTAACTTTTGCATAAATACTTTATGATACCTAGGTTAGTCCTCAAATTTATGATTATTCTAGCTAGTTAAGTTAATATACCTTGTATATATAATTACCTTAAATTAACATAGGTAGTTTTTGTACGCCTCACTATCTAGATGCCTATAGATAATTTGATCTACACTTTCCCATCATATTTCATTCAATCGTACAATCACATAATGTCGTGAAAAACTACCATGGATGTAGTCATGGATTTGGATTTATTGGGCCATGACTTTAGGCAATAATTATGCATTCACTTGGGTTTACAATACCTTATTGGGCTACAAGTAAATTGCCTTGTATGGACAAAAATAGGTGATGTTTCAAGATTATAAAAGTACATTTTTCAACAACATACTTACAAAAAGTAACAATAGATCAAAAGGACACAATGAATAAATTAAAAAGAATATATGAGATTGTTTTCAATTTGAAGAAAAGTGTTCTTTGTAGCACCATGCTCAAAACCATATCTTTTGCTCAAAGTTGGACATTAAAAGTATACATCTATGACCCAATAGGATAGGAAATTTCAATTGTATCTTGAGAGTCTTTACAAAAAACTTTGATAACTTATTCTAATGATGGACCAATCAAAGAGGCTCGTTGTTAAGATGTTTAGTTGTGATATATGCTTATGCTTTGAATTGAGATACTTGCATGAAAAAACCATGATGTCGTCCTTCTATATTTTGTATTGTTTATTACTATGATTTTTTTTCAATCTAGAGTTTTTTCCCCAATCACGAGGTTCTAGTATTTATATTATTTCATAATATATATTTAACATTATTACCCTTGAACTGAATAATAGCAATAAAGTATTGAATACAAGATAATTTCAAATGTTATATCATGAACATTCATATATGTATAATAAAACATGTTTAACAATTTAAAATGTACAATGATTTACAATTTAATAAGTTAAATACATAGGAAATATGGATGTTCATTATTAATAGGTTTAATGAATGATTTGTAAAACAATGTACTTAATGAATAAAATTATTAAAAAAAAACCTAAGAGAATCAAAGTTTTTAATTGTTAAAAATCTATAATTTCCAATTTTCTAGTTCCCAAGTCCTTTTAATTACCCTTGTGCACGCTTGGAAACTTTTACCTAAATTATATTTTCCATGGAAAAAACCATCTTTGGATAAACATTTTCAATATATGTTTATTTATACACATTTTCACAATTTTTTAATGTTTATTCTTCCTTGGAACGATAAACAACAAAAGAATTAGGAGTTTTATTTATTGAAAAATTTAAATAATAATAATAATAAATTGAAGGAAAGTATTAAAAATCAATAAAAGGAATAATTACAACATGAACTATAATTATATGAATATCATGTGTATTATTATTTTTTCAGTTTTCATGCAATTAAAGTGGTTTGATTACTAATTTTTAAATAAAACTAATGCACTAATTTGATTGATGTAATATGATCAACCCTTTTATTGAGTTTTTATTATAATCAATTTTAAATGTTGAACGTTATTAATGAAGATCATAGGCATTTCTTTATGATTAAAATGTCATTGAATATTGAACCATATGTTTTAAAATAAAATTATGGAAATCAAAGAAAATTGTCAAAAGCATGGGTCCTCTAAGCAACTAAAATGCATGTAAAACTACCCAATTGAATATTTTCCAAACATTTCTTATGTTCTCTACAAAATAATTGATTGCCTACTACAATTAAATTTAATAATATAGTCTTGTAAATCCACATAATGGAATCAACATCATAATTAAGTTATCTCCCCAAACATTCATTCATTCAAAAATCCAATCGTATACAACAAATTTGATTGCATACTTTAAGTATGCTTAACAAAATACTCACACATATACACATTCTATTTGGAGTATGTATTCACAATTGTGAATATATTTTATGGTCTTCAACTACATCATCATTCCTCGCATATTTTGCCAATTACCTCCATCCAATTATGTTCACAAAATCAATAATCACACCCATGTTTGTTAGGCCTTCTATGGTAGATTGAAGAATTCAAATGTTTTTTTTGTAAATGAAAAAAACTTCCACCACAAAAAAATAACAAGAAAATTATGTTTTTTTTTAAAAGAAATGAAAAAGATGATGATGATAGTTATGACAATACAGATGATGAAACAAAACAAGCTTCAACCATTTTCCAATTTAAAACATTTCATGTGAATGGCAAACCTTCCTTATGAAATAGTTCTGACAATCAACATTAATTTTCTTTAGTACAAGTTGCCTTCTTACTTGCTTTCATATAACTTCACAATTACCAATAACTAAAAACCTTTTTGTTGATGTCTCCAATTCCTAAACCCTTCCAACATTAAATATAAATAATTGAAACATCAATTTTACAATAAATAAACTTTAAATTGTAATAAAACATGGGATGGATTTCTATGGAATACATGTGAAAATGCAACTTCCATTAATCAACAATATTCGATATTCCATTTTTCCCCATTCCTAAAATAAATCTTCAAAGTTTATAATATCCATTAATAAATAAATAATTTTTTTTAATTTACAAATTTATCCATATATAATTAATTAATTAATTAATAGTTAAATTCTTACCTTGTTTGTCAAAAATTGCAAGTAACATTAATTCCAACATTATTCATTTAAGTTTCAAAAAATATATAAAATAAAAATAATATTAGAATATAATATTTTATACCTAATTTTGATAAATAGATTAAATTTTTTGTAAAGATAAAAGTTTGAAAAATCAATAGATTTGAATTTTTTGTAACTCTTGATAACATCACATAAGACCTAGAGCAAATGAATTCTTAATATCAATAAAAACTTTAGATTTAATTGTTGCACTTTTTGCTTTATGACCAATTATTGCATATGTTAGTACAATTGAAAATGTTTTTTTATAATTATATGTCTGATATGTATATTTATGTTGTAATGTTTTTCTTTTTAACATTATTTGTATATTTGTACTTATAATTTTGATAGTAATACTTGTGATTATTTTATCATTATTAAATGTAATAGATGTTACTATAGCAAAAGTTCCATTCACAACTCCTTTTGAAATATTTATGTTTTTTGTGATCATTACGCTTGCACCAATAGCTACATATTTAATATGATCAAATTTAGAATCATGTAACCAATTTTCCACATGTTCAACACCCATAACATTAGTTTCCATCATGACATCAAAACTTTCATTAACATGAAACATTTTATGTATTATTAAATCATTATATTTATTAACATGTTTTCAATGTGAACATGAAGTAGTAGTATCACTATCAATATGTGATAACACTTTCGTTTTTGAATCATAACAACATGACAAAACATTATCAATTTCATTTTGTGTAGGTTTTTTAATATGTATCATATTTTAAAATTGGAAAAAAATAGGATCTACAATATGTCTCATAGATGTTGTAAAATGTGATGACTTGCATTTGACCAACATAGAGCCATTGAAATGTAACAAAGTTTACAATAGAATTCAATTTTCTTTTTAAATGTTTCCAAATTGAAGGCAATAGTGTTAAATCTCTTACCAATAATAATAATACATTTGCAAATGGATTCATATTATCTTGAGCTTGTTTTAATCGTTGTTCTATTGCACATAACATAGTGCTAGACATCATTGAAATTTCATCAATAATAATAACATTTGCATATTTTAATGATTGTAATATATTACTTGCTTGTGGTAAAATAGAAAGATAACCATGAACACGAATTCTAAATTGAATATATATATAGTACACGCATGTTGGGATAATCGTAAAGCTTTACTTCCAATTGTTATTGTTGTTAAAAGTACATTTTTGCCTTGTGTTTGAAAATAATGTGTTAAATATTTCACAAAGAAAGTTTTTCCACTTCCAAGAATTCCTTCTAATACATGTAATTCTTTTGTTTTGTTAATCAAAATATAAAATATTTTCAATTGACCTTCATTAAATACAAAATTTTGTATTTCATATTTAAATTGATGTTGAATATATTTTATAATATTTGATGTATCTTCATTTACATGTGTTTCACATGTAAACATTATTTCTTCATTGATCATATTTGAATCTAAATATGGATTTTTTTATAAAAACATTTGAAAAAGTTGAATATGTTTTTCATTTTCAAACAAATTTCAATTTGCATATTGTATCAAATATGTTTGTAATGATTCAACATTATGTAAAAGTCCTTTCATTTGACATTCATCTACATAAGAATTTTTAGTATTGTTTTCAAAAAAAAAAAAAATCATTACAAAATGTTTTTTTTGCAATAAAATATTATTAAAAAATGCTTCACTACTATGCACTGGATAAAAATTTGTAAATCTAATTAGTTTTTTTTTTACATAAATAATAAAACCAAGATCATCTTTTCCAAAAATATTAGAAGTGGAATATATTTTACAATCATGTGCGTATTGTTTAAAATATTACATAAATGTTAATTCTTCAAATATAGTTGGTCTAGAAATATAAATATCAATTGGATGAAAACCTTAATTTTTAAAATTTGTAACTAGTTTGTTCGAAGTAATGGTGGTTTTGAATCAATATATTTTATACCTTGACTTTCTTGTAAAATTGGTATTTCTAAACATACAATTGTTACTTTTGTTGGTGAGTTATGTTTAGATATAATTAAATTGGAAATAAATTGTAATTGTATTATGGATGCATTTAAAAAACCTAATCGTTTTGCATTTTTGTATTCAAATTTAATTTTCCATGTGATTCACATCATACCATACTTTAAAACATAAAAAGACCAATAAGAAGATGTAATAACAAATATGTTCAAATGTGCTTCCCAGAGCAATATAATAATTGTTGGATGATATGGCACAACATTTCAATCTTCATATTGTGGTCTATAATATTCTCACTTGTTTGTTTTTTTATTAAAAAAAGAATTAAGTTCAATGTGTGGAGAATATGGAAATACAAATTTACAAGTTCCATTATGTCCTTTTCAATACAATGATTTTGGCATTCATGAAGTTCTTTCTGTAATACCATTGTAATAATTTACATTGTAAAATATCATTTGGAGGAATAAATGCTTTAATTATTTTATCAAATATAGCTGGAATAAAAACTACTATTTCATTTGTTATTCTTTGCAAACCATTTTCATTAACTGATAATATGATATGGGCATGAATAGATCCACAATGTTGTAACTCATAACATATAACATATTCTGTTATTTTGCCTAAAATGCCATTGTCTTTTTATATATGTTGATGCATAAACATGTTTACATGAAAATGAAATAATATAGCACATTCCATCGGACAATCTTTCCATGACATATTTTTATGTATTTGTTTAATGAGATATTCCACATCATTAAATTCAGGTCATCTTGTTAATGACATTTCATTTGCAATTAAAGTTTTTTTAAAATGCGGCATACCAAATTCTTCCACCATTGTTAATAAATCTTGTAATTGTGATCTATGCCACATAGGAGAACCTTGAATTCATGATAGAAGTTTATATTTTACTATATTTCTCACATTTTCAATATCGGTCATTTTTTAATGTTTTGTTTGAATGATTTGTATGTCTTTTTTAAAACAATTATTAGAAGTATGTTTAATCAATTGAAGTGATTGTCAAAGATCATATATGATTAACAATACAATGTAAATGATGAGGATAATGAACTCATTTGAAATTTTAAATATTCGTGTATTGTTATTTTACCATCATAAGCATCATACCCATGTGGAAATAAAAAAGGGAATAAACTAATTTCTAAAGTTATATTTGTTGTATTATCTTGTAATCCATTAGATTGAACTATAATTTTTTCATGACATACTTCACTTTTGTGTAATCTCTTGGTCACATTTCGCATAATAAAGAAATTTCTATTTATGTGATGTTGTGAATTTAAATGCAAATATGATAAATTTGTGATTTCATCAATAACATACATACTTTCAAATCCATTATTAGAAATGTTATGCTTTTTTATAATTTCATCAACAATGTCTAATGATAAAATACACATGCTATTAAATTCATTAGATGGTTAAAAAATAGTAATGTATTGTTTATACCATGGATTACTTTTCATATTTCGAGAAAAAAGGGGAGAAATAATATTTATAACATTTTGATGAGATATTTTCTTATCTAAAATACCATCACAATTCAATAAAGGACTATTTAATAAACTTGAATCTATTATTTCACCTATGCTAAAACCCCAATTTCATTTTTGTATATGTAATCGAATATTTAAAAAAAACAATAATTGTATATAAAATGGATGTTCAAACAAAAGTGCTTTCATATGAGTTGGTGATTGAAAAACAACATATTTTACATATGTTGGCGCATCACGTTCAACATAACATTTTGAACATATATATATTATTTCCTTTTCCATTTGAAGTAATTGTAAAATCAGATAATATATACATCCAAATAATACATAAAATGTACATTCAGATTTGTTAGTATTTAGATTATTATATATACTACTTTTTTTTTGAATTATTTATATTGATGATTAAGTTTGATTAGACCACAAATTGCACGACATACCATGTTTTTAAACACATTTGTCAAATAACTAATCCATTTATCATACAATTCATTTCGAGCATTTTGTCAAGGTTGATAATGCTGCATTTGTCACAATCAAGCCCGATCATAAACATCATTTTTCACAAACATGAAAAATGGCATGTGGTTTTCAACCTACCATATCCCTACAAAACAATTGGAAACTATATCAATATATAAACCACTCCAAAAGAAATTACAAAAAAATAATATTTCAAATTAAATAACCTAATAAAAAATGTCACTATTAAAATTGAACAAATATTACTCACATCGAATATACATGATGCATTTTCAACCCTATCCCATAAACATCTCAAACCAAACAATCTAAGGTTAAAACATATTGTCCATGAAATTTATTTTTTTCATTCGCTTTTTATAATGTACAGCAAAGATAAGTTCATTTATACAATCTTTCAATATATGCATTGAGCTTTTTCTTTGGATAAAAAATCATCACTACTTTGGACCAATAATTCAAGAATAAAATAAAACCATCACACTACCCATCTTGTGCATAAAATGTCTATTGTGTCATTAGTTATGGACTTTTAAAAAGCTTATCTAAGAATGTATTTCCATGTGCAGGCATATGTCAACATTAATTATGGAGTAAAGGAGACAATAAGTGGATGTCACTAGACTTTTGTTTTGAGGAGTAGATGGCCAAAGGGGTGTTTTGTTTCTATTGGGGAATGCCCACAATTTCAAGAAAAATGGTGGGGAGGGGTGGGGGGGGCCAATCAATGTGGCTCATTTCAAAAAATAAATTAAAAAACTATGGGCAACACCCATGAATTCATTAATAAAATGGTGCTATAATGTTTTGATTAATTTTTGAAAACCTTGGCATAAAGTGCTGATTTGTTTTCAAATTTTCCAAAACACTAAAAATAAATTTAATTTATGCCGCTAAAGCTGCCCAGGGGTGATCTTTTGTAGGGTTCTGTGGGCCCAAACAAAAGGTTCAGAATAGACTAGAACCCATGTGTTGAAAGGCCATCCATGCTTTGGATGACATTCATCAAATCCAAAGTAAATAGTATTCATGATTCTGTATGACAGTACAGACATATTGTATATGAAGGATGCACATACTCACATGTTGATTGGTTTTCACACTTGTCGTGGATGGATGGTTGATTGACATCTATCCATCATGGATGAAAAACAAATCATGCATGGATGGATGTCGTTCACTATTCAGAACTCAAAGTTATTCATCCATGGGTGAATGACATATGTCATCATGACATTTGGCAACCATTTGATAGCCAAGGCATGCTATTTCCAAGATATTTCCAAGTAAAGTCATAAAAGATATTCCCAACATTTCACGAATACCCTTTTAGTATTTTGAAAATCACTGAATTTTTTTCTAGTAATTTTTTTATTGCCAAATCTGTCAGGCTAGTATGGTAATTAATTTAAAAATCTGAAGATTCCATGTCAAAATATAGAATTTTCCAATAAGATTCTCTGGTTTCCTTCCCAAATTTTTTTGTTCTTGGAATTTCTTACTTTTTTTGTTCTTAAAATTTCAACATTTTTACAAATAATTTAATTAGTGTTGAAGCCACCAAAGGTACTGTAATATATAATAATAATAATAAGGTACAATACGTTAACTGAACTGCTCAAAGGTGGAGACATTATTATTTTTATTTTTTTTCTTTTTTTGGTCTACTTTACCATGTTTATAGCCGTATATATAAAACATGCAATGCAACTAGAGGGAGTAAGGAAATAATAATACCTTGCAGCCCAGCTATTTGTGGGACTTGCTTATGAATTAATTTTGAAAACTTTATTTCAAGATCTGAATTAAGATCTGAGATAGAAACAACCGAACCCACATTTTCTGTCTGTCTATCACAATAATAAGAATAAAAAAAACGAAGAACATATCACAAAAGACTTTATGAACATCACCATATTGGCAAGGAAGAAGACGAAAAAAAAAAACCTAAGGAACAAGCAAATTACAAACAACATAAGGAACAAGCATCCGCTGCACTGCTGTTGTATTATCATTGATGGCTTTTTTTTTCATTTTTCATTTTTTTCTTTTTTTAATTTTGTCATTTCAATATCTCAATTAGAATCTCAAATAAAAACAAGCAACATGCACGGCTTTTAAGCTGCCACTCCTGGCCAGCCAGACAGTTTCTTTTCCCTTAATTTTGGGCACGTGCATCAGAACCCACACCTCGTAAGCCTTTTCGTCCCACTGGCAAATGAAAACAAAGAACCCCATTGGGAAATGGTGGAGGCCATTGTATGCCATACAAACCTGAAATGAATTAAATTTGAATACAAATTGAATTTGAAAAGAACAAAATTTTAATTATGTTCAATTTATTTTAATTCAATACAACTTTTACAAAATGCCATTCAATATCATAATACACAAATAGCTTTGCCATAAATTAAAATATTTTTTATTTAGTCAATTTTTTTGATAGATCATTAGCCTTCTTGTCAAAAATTTAAAAATGTTGTGATGTTTGGTGTCGTAAGGGTGTAAACCCATAGTAAACTTTACTGAACAAAAAGACTAAAATCAGTCAAAGGTAGAAACTAATCAACCAAAAAGATATGCAAGCACATATATATATAACTCATAAAAGGAGGTTGAGATGAGATTTTCATGTATTTAGGCCCAAACCTGAACCGAGAAAAACGTGGCATGGTCTAAGTATAAATCAAAGTGTTGCAAGAAAATGTGATGAACAATACCAAATGCCAGTGAGAACTTGAGTGAACTTTGGCTTGAGGCAGAATAGATGGTATCCACCATTAAATTATTGCAAAGCAACATTTGATCATCATCGTTTATCCTCTAACATACCTGACATGGATAGTCAAGTGGAGGAATCCAAATCAACGTGATGATGGTAGGATCCAAGTTCGGTAGGTGGCATGGCGCACAATTTTTGGAGTGATCCCAAGTTGTGCGTTTGTTAGCTCCTTACAACTCCAGCACACCTAAAGGCCTGATTGCCTTAATCCTCAAGATAGTGCAACTGGAAAACGTGTCTAAAGTATCATTAGGTTGCCATTAGAGATACACAAAGTCACCAACATCAAATTGTCTCACCTTAGGTTTATAATCGCCACCCCGTGTGTGTACATATCATAAGGTGTCTCGATGTTGTGCAATGGACAGGTTCTCCATGGCCATGGGCATAACCCTCTTGAATAGAGCAGCCCTCTTTGCAATGACCCTAGCCCAAATGATTGGGGAGTCCAAGTCCACAACTTGGTCCATTTGAGCAACAATGGAAGAAGGTGGAATGGGATGTTTCCCAAAAAGTAGAAAGTGAGGAGCGAAATGAAACAAAGAAGTGTGTTTGGAAATCTTGTAACCCGTGGTAATGTAAGGTAGGTCCAAGTCCCAATTCTTTTTGTTTGTTCCTAGTGAGGCAAATCTTCCAAAGTCCCTTCTTGCATGTCTGAACCATCCTCTCTACAAGGCCATTAGCTTGGGGATGATCCCTTGAAGTCCGACGATAGTCAATGAAAACATGATTAAATAGGTCTTGGAATTCTCCTATGAATTATGATCCTTGATCAGTAAGGCATTCGGCACAAGCCCCAAACCTACTTAGGATCTATTGTAAGAAAGCCTGGTTGGTGGTGTGATGACTTGTCCAGCAACGCAACAAGCTCGACCCACTTTGAAAAATGTTTAATCATAATCATGATGTAGACATTACCCATGGAGGTTTGTGGTAACTCTCCAGCTAAATCACATGACCAGTGATAAAACATGCCCTGAATAAGTAGTGGAGAAAGGTGATATGTTAAGAGGAGAAGGAAGTTCTCACTATATCACATTGTTCACACCTAGCAATGACATCTCGGACTTGAGCATACATACCTCTCCAATGGTAATGAGGAGCGAGAAGGCTATAAATACGCTTAACTCCAAAGTGTCCAAGCTTCAAGTGTAGCTTCTGAATAAAACCAAGCCGTTCATGTGATGGAGGAACCACTTTGTCACCTTGTGGTAAGCATAGGAAGAGGTGATTGTCCCTCCATGAATAACGTTTGGACCATTGTTGTATGCGATCCCAATGACTTGATGTAACTTGGGGAGGGTATTCCCAATGCAAAAGAAACCTTAAAATGTCCAAATCCTCCCATATATCCACAATGGGATGTTCAACTAGGTTACATTGTAGTAATGCAAGATAACTAAATGCATAAAATACATGTATTGTTAGAATTTGTTCAAAGTTTTACTTCACTTCTAAGAAATCTTCAAAGGTAGTGAAGGGTCTTTGCGACATGGTATTCGTGTTCTAATGTGTAATACCAAGTTGGTGAATAACCTTGAACTCATACTCCTGAAGTATAAGCGCCCAACGAACTAATTTACTAGTAAGCTTGTCATTGGTCATCAACCACTTGATAGGTTAGTGGTCAGTATACAAAGTGAACTTGGTGCCATAAAGATAGGGCCTGAAATGTATGACGGCCCATACAACAAATAAGACACTCCCCTTTGTATGAAAAGTAGTTGCTCTCAGCCTTATTGTTGCTTTAGGATGCATAGGCGATAACATATTCCTTGCCATCTTCATCAAATTGGCCAAGAATAACACCAATACCAAGAGCATTCCAATCAATGTGTAGAATGAAGACCTTGCTGAAATTAAGTCTTCTCAGAATAGGGAACTTTGAAAGCTTTTCCTTGAATGTGTTGAAAGCTTCCTAAGCCTCTTCACTCCAGGTCCAAACAACATTCTTCTTTAACAATGCATAGAGAGGATGAACAATAATATTGAAGTCTTGGACATAAATCATGTAGTAATTACATAGTCCGATGAAGCTCTTCAAAGTGTGAACATCAATAGCATTGGGCATCTCCAAAATGGCTATTACTTTGGCCCAATGAACCATAATACCATTTGGCAAAATTCTATGTCCAAAGTAGACTACTGAGGTGACAACAAACTCACACTTTTTAGGATGGATCTTCATATTGACTTTGTGGAACCTCTTGAATAACTTTTCAAGATGAGCCAAGTGTGGGAGTCCCTTGCTATGCACTAGGATGTCATCTATGTAGCATTTCAGGAAATATGCCCCTTCCAGAACCTAATCCATGACTCCTTAAAAGAAGATAGGTGCATCCTTCAATCCAAATGGCATCACAAGCCATTCCCACAACTTATTGCTTCCATGGAATGTCATTTTTTTGCGATCCTTCGCAACGAGCACCATTTGGTTTAAGCATTGCCTTAGATCCACAATTGTGAAGATGTTTGAGTCTCCAATGCTATCAAACAATTCTTCAAGGATGGGCATGGGGTACCTGTTTTGCGATGTAACCAAGTTCAAAGGCCTATAATCTCGGCACATCCTTTTTTCAGTCCATAATCCCGTTGAATCTTTTTTTGCTAACATTATTGTAACGGTTGTGAAATTAGAACTTGATGGCTGAATGAGACTAGCCTCATGGAGCTCTTTGCATCTCTCATTTACTAGTTCCCGTTCATGTTTGCTCAACCTATGCTTCCTCCAATAGATGGGTCTCATCTATAAGGTCTATAGAGAATTGTATGGTCTTACACCTACCTAAGTCTTTCATTGAGAATGTGAACACATTCTCATACTTAATTACCAAGTTTGTGACATGGTGTCTCTCCTTCTTGGTGAGCTGGTTCCCTATAACGAAAGGGTAGTTGGAAACACATGGAATGGAGTTGGAAAATGTGTTTGAAGAACCTGGTGTATTCGGTTCTTCACTATCCAACTATGCACATTCGTAGAAGGTTGTAATTGTTTTTCTAGAAGTTGATGTACCTTTAGGTGTATCAAAAACAAATTCAGTCAAATTACATGGTACCTCCTCCTCCCCAACACTAGGAATGAAGTGTAGAGTGTTGAAAATAGGTAAATGTACTTAGTTGGGGTGTCATGTAGTCGCATCGCCAGAACTGCCAGCTGATTGAATTAGTGTCAATGTTGTGTACATTTTAAAGAGTTCACAGGTTACCAAGAACCATGTAAGGGAGTTCAGGTCCATGCCTCTCACTAGTAAAGCGTTACGCTCCAATCTAGTCACCTTGGTGTGACTAGTAGTGCCAATTTGGAACCCCATAGCCCTTTCTCTTTCTTCTGGGCTTGGTTCATCCCAAGTGGTTGAAGCATGACGGTACACCAAGCCTAGTCTATCTCCCTGAAAGACATGTGCTCCTGGGAAGGAAACAAAGGTGGGCCAAACACCTCTTGGTTTTCCTATTGTGTTCACATGAAACCAAGGAGGTTTCTTTTGCCTTGTAACTAGTTGGCAAGAGCTCTAATCATCCAATATGTGAGAAACATGTAAGTTGGGGTTTCTGGTGTTGTATCTCATAACCAAAATTGAGAGTGGTGCAAGGTTGGTCCACTAGTTACGCAGCTGCTATGCATAGGAACCGCATTGTGCCGCATCGAATAGGAGCAGCTCTTCAAGGTAATGCTTGACCAGCGTGTAGTACTGCTCCTAGACTTTCTCCCTTTCATTAAACTGAAAAGGGGTGTTCTCAATTACATAACCAAGTGTAAGAAAAATGGATTGAGCCTAGGTGATCAATCGGATCATGTTTGTGAAGAAACTAGATCTTGTGTCACTCAAGCCTTCTCCAAGTCCAACTGTTGAAAATCCTTGACACTCCCAACTTAAAATGATGAGGTCCATGGGGCCAAGTAATTCCATATGTTTCTTCTAAATTAGTTGTATGTCAGAGGGCAAGAAAGTGAAATTTGCCTTCCATGCAGTGGTTGTAAACTATTGTGGAAATCTAGTTGTGAGCTCCATCATTCTTAATGTTGCCACTTGCCTTATAATAGGATTAATGTCTACATAGAAATACCTTCGAACCACCATCCTTGACTATAGTAGGGCTTCGCGACATGTACCAATACCACCAAAAAGCTCTAGTAATGTAATCTCCTCCCTAGGTGGTGTCCAATTGATTAATTGATGAAGTACTAACTTAATCGGTTAACCATGGCTCTCCATGTTGTAAAAAGTAGACAAAGTTTCGACCAAGGGCTTGTGGGCTCCTTTGAACCTCTGTAAAACCTCTGGTCCATGTTGAATGTCGGTAGGAACCCCCCTCAAGCTTTTAGTAGCTTAGGCATAAGCTATTTCCTCTTCATCTCCTTTTATCCACTCATGGCTAACTTGTTGGATGTAAGAAATGGTGTGTGCCTCCTTGAGCATACAATGGTGAGCCATAGGACTATGGTTCCCATGTAAATCAAGGGGTATGTATTCCAAGTGGTGGCCATTAGTCTCCCAATCCACTCAATAGTACACATGCTCGAACCAGTTGTCAATTGTGAAACTTAGTGGAAATAGGGCCTCTTGCCTAGTGAGCACAATGTAACTAGTGGCATTAGTGACTAAACATCTAACCGTAGGCAAACTCTTGATCTGTACCTTCCTTGAAGTTAAGTGCAATCAAATCTGAACTTTCCTTAAGTACCTCCTCTACACTCCCACTAACGATGCAAATTTACCACATAGATTTTTGTAGTTTGGAGTTAAACATGCCCATCTTCTTGGCAAATTGAACTCCAAAATCACTAGTTAGGCACTTGTATCAAGAAGTACCACTCTAGGTGTATGTCCTCCCACCTGGATTGCTAACTCAGTATTGTCAATAATGGCACCTTTAGCGATGATGAAAGTTTTTTCATTAGGCACCACCTTCGGAAACAAGTGAAAGACTTTGTGGAGAAAATGGCTATCCACAACGCCTTTGCTTAGTAACAAATCAACAAGTGAAGTGTTTTTAGCTCCCTTATGATATGTGAATGTGAAATCAAAGGTAGGAAAGCCCACTAGTTTAACCATGCTATAACTAATGACTAGATTACGAACACCATCTACAACACATGAACCAATTGAGTGTCTCTCCAAGGTGTTAGATGGGACCCTTGTAGCATGTGGATTAGGGATTGATAAAGGACTTGATGTAGTGGTTAGGGTATCCTTTAATACTGTAATTATGTCCCTAGTGCTTAACTTCAAATCTTGAAAATAAACAATGGTGTATTCAGAAGCTTTTGTGCCACTTCACGCATTTGAAGTTGGCACTCTATAAGTTGATCAATAGAAAATTGTGTGTTTTCTTGATGTACATGTACTCTTGGGACACAAGAATTTGATGCCATAGCAACTTGTGGTGTAGTAGTCTCCTCACCTCTTATCAATAAGGTGCATTCTTCTTCCATGTTGAGAGGACGAAAAGATTGTGGCATGATTGTTCGAACTCCTCTAAGCCTGGTAATAAGACTTGAACTAGATGCAAGTCCATCAATCTAAATTACCTTCATAGTGGCAAAAACTCTAGGTGCCACAATAGCTTCTTGTGCCGCAAAATAGGAAGGGCAAAAAGAAGTGGCAATTATTGGTGTGAAACTAGAATTGTGTGCACTGGAAATAACATACTCCCCAACCATGGCATCGTGTGAAAGGCCTTAGAACTACCTAGGAGGTCCCTCCCGTGATCCTGAACCCTGTATAGGTTGGGCATGACTAGTTGGTTGAGAAGACTTGCCTTTTAGATTAGTAAGTTGGGCCCTAAATGATCCGAATTCATTTTGCAAAGTCTGAACTTGAGCAACATGGGCTTGAAGCACCTCCTTCTTGTCAACATTGTGCTCCTTCTTTTTAGCATTCTTACTGGAATTACCCTTGGTGGGGAAAACTTATGTGGAAGGCTGAGGTGCCTTGGCTTTTGGTTAAGGGGCAATAAAAGATGCTGGCAGATTTTGTCGTGGTAATTGGAGTTACTTTCGTTCAGGGAACTTGGCAAAACAAACAACTTCCTAATGTCCTTCTTTCCCATAATAATCACAAAAGAGATCCTTGGAAGGAATGTTGCACTCACTAGCTTTGTGGGTAGGTTTACCATAGTAGTTGCAAAAAGGTAGGATGGGTGTAACCTAGTGCACCGCTTTAGCCCTTGAAGAAGAATGTGATGATCTAGCTGGCGTAGCTAGTGGAGGTTGAGGCCTTGAATGTGATGGAAGCCTCATAATACTAGTCTCATAGTGTGCATGAACCAATTTCAGCATTTCAGAAATGTTGTACACATCCAGCAAAGTACACAAGTCTCCAAATTCTACAAATGTTAATGTATGTATTAATACGAGAGTATGTAGATGTACATATTAATTTATAAAACTTATATGCGATCTTGAAAAATACATACATACGGTTTGAAGAATATGATATTGGATACGTATGTACGCAATACATGTGGTTTGAAAAATATGGCATGTTAACAGGGATGAATGGCAACGGACGGATGTCAATGGACAGAAAGGGCCAAACGGACGAAACCATATAGATGGACATTGATGAACATTAAACAGAAGTTAACAGACGTCAAACAAAAACTAACAGACATTAGACCAAACTATGATGAACAGTGACGGACGGCTAATGGCAACGAACGATGACTACAATGGATGACAATGGTGACGGACGATGACAACAATGGACAATGATGGCAACGGACGACGAAAACAATGGACGATAACTACGACAATGACAATGCTATAGAACGATCCACGTCCGCAAGCTCTACAGCAATGGCATGTAGAAAAAAAAAAAAAAAAAAAAAAGTTCTTACTTCATGTTAATAAAAAAAAAAAAAAAAATTACTCATTATCAAAGAGGAAAAAAAAAG
>Ga0116228_10001044_pt1 | contig 22558 bp, 23 predicted proteins | sample S1TSphfallax_2_FD_89694 | JGI IMG/M metagenome (GOLD analysis project Ga0116228, IMG submission 89694) | Host-associated microbial communities from peat moss isolated from Minnesota, USA - S1T2_Fc - Sphagnum fallax MG | ecosystem: Host-associated > Plants > Peat moss > Unclassified | place...
GTGTAAATTCTTTTGACCTTCTTGGCACAAGAATGGAAGGATCCACGATAGCAGGAGAGAAAGAGATCAAGAAATATCTCATTTTTTGGGGACCTCGAAGATTACACAAAACTCAAGATGACTATGTTGATGATGTTGATGGTTCCTGGTGCAGGGAGCATGTGGATCATGCTGGGCTTTCAGTACAACTGGTGCAGTGGAGGGAGCACACTTTTTGGCCACAGGCAAACTTGTGAGCCTCAGCGAGCAACAATTAGTGGACTGTGATCATCAGGTCTGTCCTAACAAATTGTCATGATGTCAATTTCGAGTGTGACATCTGTAGTTTTAGTATTCCAGGAATCCCAGAGGGTTACTGAGAATGAATGCACAGAACTTAGAAGGTAGCTGTCTTGGAACAACTGAGTATCAAATTGATTATTAGTGTTGAACTTGCTAACGATTGCATGGTCCACCATATTCTATGATGGCTTTTATATGGAGGCAAGATTCTTTATTTGAGCATCTGCCTACAAGAATTTTCCTAGGTACCCAACTCTTTCCTATTGTGCAAAGAAGTCTGTTGGGGCATTTGTTGAAAGCGTTGCCTTTTGTGCAGTGTGACCCTGAGGAGAAGGATGCATGTGATGCTGGTTGCGGTGGAGGCTTGATGACAAATGCATACAACTATGTCATGGAAGCTGGAGGCTTGGAGTCAGAATCTGATTACCCATACAAGGGCTCAAATGGCAAATGCAAATATGATTCCAACAAGATTGCAGCCAAGGTCACCAACTTCACCAACATTCCTATTGATGAAGATCAAATGGCTGCTTATTTGGTTCATCAAGGTCCACTCGCTGGTTAGTGCACAAATCTCCTTTTCCCCTTCCATCTTATTTAAGCTAAAAGGTTTTTTGCTTTGAAAGATTTTGTATGGATTCTCTCCTCCTCTCCTCTGCCTAAAGTGGAGGAACTGAAGAGAATATTGGAGATTGTTTACAGCTCAAGCTGTACTGCTAGCTGCTGGGCTCTTTTTCCAACCAATGCTCCTTTGTTTATCTAGTTGAGCACCACCAAAATCTGGTCTTACTGATAGGTTAGGGCATTGTTTAGAATTTTTTGGGTGGCTAGTGTATTGCTGATTGTCCTGTATATTTTCATGCTGTGACTCCTCAGTAACAATCCTGGACTGCTCTAATTGGTGGGTTGCAGTGGGCATAAATGCGGCATATATGCAAACTTATATTGCTGGAGTTTCATGCCCTATTGTTTGCAACAAGCATAATCTGGACCACGGTGTTCTCCTAGTTGGATATGGGAAGCACGGTTTTGCCCCTCTTCGTCTCTCATACAAGCCCTACTGGGTAATCAAGAATTCATGGGGCCCAATGTGGGGAGACCATGGCTACTACAAGATTTGCCGTGGCCATGGTGAGTGTGGCCTCAACACCATGGTATCAGCTGTTGCTGCTGTCGGTGTTGCAACTGACACAGCTTAAGAATATTCAGAATGTTCATCTCCTAGAATCTGAAGGGATGTGGATTGTTAGGTGACTCAGAAACTTGCAAGCTGAAAGATTCTAGAAGAAGTGCTTTCATCTTGATGTGAGGAAGCAGAAGATGCCAAAGAACAAGCTACAAATAGCAGTAGATGGAAAGATAGACTACATCCAAAACATGCAGCTTCCTTATGGACAAATTACTACATTTGACAGGATCTAAAGCCTTCTCATAGGTGTTTTATTATTATGTGAAGCAATTTTAGATGTCTTTCTATTGTGAATGAGCCATCTGTTTTAAGTGTCATTGTTAATGGGGATACTGTTTGCTTATGCCAAGATGATCACAAATCAAATGTCACAAACCCAAACCCTTTGTAGGTGCAGCAACAAAACGCCAGAAGATTTCAGTTCCAACCTCTGTTCAAAACATAGTTCTTTTGGATTTTTCTCTTCAGCTATCTGAAAATCTACTTGCATTCCAACTCTTTTGTAAACCTGTATATTCAAAATTCCACAATAAAACATTGTCAGTTCTAGTGAAACCAAAAACTAAAACTACAGGAACAAGCGTGATTGTGAACATTGTAGCACATTGTATATGCAGAAACCAGTTTTTTGCAGCAAAACCAGAATGAATAAGGCATGAGGATTGAGAAATCTCCTCTTCCAATAGAGAAAGTCACAACCAGAACCAAAAGAACCAAGTGTGGTTGAAACTCATGAGAATCTAAAAATTTCCATGCTCACAATTAAGAAAGCCACAATGAGAATTAGTACCACAAAAACTGAGTGTGCTTGCAACTCTCATGAGAATTGAGAAATCTCCAAGCTGGCAATTAAAATAGGCACAACCAGAACTCACACCAGAAGAATCTGAGTGTGGTTGTAACCTTAGTGCCTATACATATAGCATGTACATGAATTTTCATGCAGAGTATTCAAATTGTCTTTTTGCGTTTTGACAATTGTAATTTTCACTGTCGAAGTAAAGATCTAGAATCTAGGCTACTGCTCCTTCTAATGCTTCCAGCTTAGCAAGCAAGCCCCACCACCACTCATGCATCAAAGGCAAATAGCATTTTGAAAAAAACAACCAAGGAACTTGAAATCTATGGCAAATTGTGGATCCACTTATATGTATATAAGACTTGGTCAAGATGTAAGAAACAAATGAAACACAGCAATGACAAAGCTACAAAAAAAATGACTTGACAATCACAATTTGCAAGTCCTTTAATAAAACCATTTTGTAGCTTGAGAGAGCTTTCAAGAGGGAGCTTAATAATACCATTGTAAGTTTCTAGGCTTTAAACACCAGCAGATGGTCAAAACACTAAAATTCTCCAACTCTCAAAATTGGTGCAATTGGTGAAAAAAGGACCACCAGTAAGCTGGAATTTTTTTTCTAAACAAAATTCTCAAAAACCACTACTGGTGTGCTATTTTCAAACACCCTTAAAACACAAGGAGCTGAATATATATGTCTATGTACACCCGATGACGATACCCTTGTACCATAGACGGACTACACTGAAACCTATTTCAACTCATTTCTGAAGGCGAGACAAGCATGTGTTGAAGATCGAGGGCAGAAGCTTAATCTCCGCTCCATCCCGTAAAGATTTTAGCGGCAGACGTCTAACATAAACATATGCCTGCTGGAAACCAAAAAAAAGGGATAGAAAGAAAATGAAGAACTCTCTTGGAATTTTTAAAATAATAAGATCGTGAAAAACCCTAAGAGAAGCCGTCGAAAATATACGCAATTCTTGTTGCCCAGATCCAATCCTGATGTTCAAATCTGTGTCCCATTCCTGTACTCCGCTCTCGCTTCTCCTTCTTCCGTGTACGCTCGCTCATACTTCCTGCACCGCCACATCCGTCTGGCACCGTCTCCCGTCTGCCGGTCTTCCTCCCCTTCCCCATCACCTCTAGTGTGAATCGCCCATCCCCTTCCCTCGTCATGCAGTTGCTGCTGAGAGGCCGCAATCTTGTTCTCCTTGGCGTCGTCATCGTCCTCCTCCGCCTCTGTTGCGGCAGTGAAGCAGACATTTTTTTATTTTCCTCCGGCAATGGCAAAGCCCTTCCAACAACCCGAAACCGCCGTCGCGAGCTTCTTACTTTTAGTGCACTTCAAGGAATGTAAGGCTGAAATGCCGCAATCTTTTCCTACTGTTTAGATTTATTTATTTTTTCAAAAAAACTAAACCTTTTAGTTATTTGTGTTGTAATCAGTAGTTTTAGGGTTTAGTTCACTTCAGTTTATTTATTTATGGATGAAACCCTGCCAAAATAAAAAAAGAAGAAACACCCATCCTGAAGGGGACAGGCAGGCTAAAAAGAGCGAACCCATGTCCAACAACACCATAAGTGCAAATGCGCAAACTAGAGGTCCAAAAGAGCAATCCAGGTTCTAAACCCTCACTATTCACATGAAGCAGATCTAACCAAGAGAAGGGTGGGAAACCTTAATTTAGTTTAGCTATTGGAGTACTTTGGCAGCTTTGACACATGTTGGTTGAATAATTAATTAATTTTGGAATTTTCAATTTAACAAATAAAATATTTTTGAGGATTCATTCCCTTCACAATTTTTTATTATTTAAAAAAATTCCGAGAATTTTAACATTTCTGAAAATAATATAATTAGTGTTGAAGCTGCCAAGTAGTAAGGTAATTACCAGTGTTGGGTGAGTATTGGTTTTTTTAAAGAATCGTCAGGCCTGGTTATGACCAAAAATCTTTATATTAAAAATCTGGTTCTATATATATGTGTGTGTGTATTCTTATGCCGGGCCAGGGTATCAACTTTCTTAAAAAATAAATTTAACTGGTTTTCACAAGGCCAGTTCTCACAAATTTGATAATAGTCATTATCCTTGACTGGTTCTCACAAACCAGTTATGATTTTTTTAATTTAATTCTTTTTATAACATTAATAAGGTGGCAACAACTATCATTTACACATTTAAAGCTCAGGAACTTCATCTCTCTCAAAATCACCTTCAAATGGCTCTAACTCTAAATGTCCATCAACCTTAATAAATTGTATTAAACTAGATGCAGATTTGCATCCTACTCTAGGGTCATTGGATCAAATTTTACTCACAAACATTAACTTTTCTAATTTTTCAGTTTGCAACCTACATCTTCAAAGGTTAATAAGAATTCCAGCTAAAGAAAATATTCTTTCTGTTGCAATCTATGAACCAATAATCCCTAAAATCTGCCAGGCAAAGAAACCAATGGTAGGAAACATTGCTTCATGTTTCTCTCACTAAAAAAGTGGACATTTGATCTCTTCAACATCTAGTTGGTAATGTCTGAAAAGTAACAATTTTTTCTTCACAAGTTCTTTTGCTAGTTCATTTATATTTGTAGTCTACTTGAAGATGTCTAAACTATAGTCTTGATAAAATATACCTTCATTAGCAAAACTTCTCACAAAAGGATGCAAGTGTTCATAGCATTTTATCAACATAGGATATAGAGACATCTTGTCATATTTTTGCACAACTCGGTTTTTTCCAACAAATGAGGACACTATACAAAGTTTTAAAACCTAGAATCTAAAATTAAAGAAACCATGTTGTGTGTGTTTTTTTCTTCATATGTTCTTAGGAATGACAGGAAGGAATATAGTACAACACAAAGTTCCTTTCTAATGTTGCATGCTAAGAAAGCTAACTCTTCAACAAGACCAAGTTTTATCTTCTATTAAATTGTCAAAAGAAGCCAAAGGTGCACTATCTTCTTTCAATTTCAAACTCAAGGAAATTACAGAATTTGAAGCATTAGTAAGGAGCCAATGTCCATTGGACTAGTTTAGAACACACGCAGTCACAATGGGGGAAAGATAGTCCACAATAATTTGAGAAATTTGCCATGTTAGAAGAGGTGGCATTCGTCATAGTAGTCTATTTGTTATAATAGAGCACAATAGCAAATCGAAACTATAATGTTTTTTGAAACATTATTATTTTACTAGCAAACTTGCAAAGCAATAACAAAAATATTATTACCAAATTAGATTTTGAAATATCAAAAATGCAATATGAGTTGAAAAAATTATCTAGGTCAAACAATAAACAATACCTTGTTTTCATTGGTGTGTTTAGTTTTCTTGGGCATAAATGAGCTTCAACACAAGCTTTCTCCCACTCTTACCTACACTTCTTAGATTTTTTGGCCAACTAATGCATTTATGTGGATTTGCATGTGTAGATTTAATAGAGACATATTTGAGATTCTTGCATACTTTTTCATCTGTTGAACCATATTAGCATGCTTTAGAAAAAGCATGGCCAAAACAACTCCCTTAAATCTTTCCTCCAAATCAAGACATTCACAACTAACAATAAATTTCAATGCTTTAATCATTGCATTGAGGTTTGACCTTTCATCTTTGACATAAGCAATGATCTTTTTTTCTCAAAACATACTTGTCCAACAATTTTATCAAATTTTGAGCTAATGCTTGTCATGTAGTACTTGTGGCTTCAAATAGGCCAATGGTAACATGTTTATGCTATCAATCACTTCCTAAAAAAATAATAACCAATGTAAACACATCATATGCCTCTTTGGACATCCAAAGATCAAAGCTTGCAATTGCATAATAACATTTTGCGAATGCAAGAAGAACATAAATTTTTTTTGTTTTTTCCACTAAGCTTGGTAATATATCTTGTGAGAACTACCTTCTAGAAGGAAAAATAATTTTTGAACACAAGTGCAAAACTAGATGTTTCAACCAAACACTCTCCACAAATTGAGTAGGTAAGTTATTTTTCACAATCAAAAGACTAAGATCTTCCAAAAATTCTTTCTGTTGCACATCATCTTTTTTGAAAGAATCTTTTGCAACAAAAAAATTGGAGATATAATTTCCAAACAAATTTGCCCCTTTCTTTGCTAGTTGTTTTTTCCTTTTTTCTTGTTAATAAACTATTCATTTCCTCTTCAAATATCTTGGCAATTGACCATGATCTGCATCAACATGGTTTTTAAAAAATGTTATTCCATTGGTTTTATAATATGAAATTAATCCTTTTTTAGATTGTGTTCTTGGATTTGTGGCATTTACTAGACTATCAAAACAAAGTATACAACGCATAATTTGTGGAATTTCAAGATCAACATTTGTATTATCATTAACACACATAATGAAGTTCTTCCATGGGGTTTCCAAGCTTTCTTTTGCACATGTAATTTTTTAATGTCATTTTCCATTAATTGTTCATTTTCACCTTTTAGATTTCTATTTTTTTTTTTTTGCACAATTGGGTTCTCATCATATGTTTCTTCCATTATTACATCATTTATGAAGATTCCACATGTCTCATTTACATTGACTTTATTTTCATTATCCAATGACTAATCGATAATTGTTAGTTTCACAAGATAATATAAGTAAAATTGAGAAAAAAAACTTTTAGATTCTACCAAATAAATGGAAATAAATCGAAACCATAGTTTAGAAAGGTGAGCAAGCATTTACAAAAAAAATTAAGGCATAAAAAGAAACAATTATAAACAAGAGGTTTAAGATTTAGAAATTTAATAAAAAAAATTAATTCATTTTTTTTCAGCATCATGCAAAAAGAGAATTGTTTGGAAAAAGGGAGATGTTCAATTTTGGTTACCATATTTTCTTTAAAAAAATTGTCAATTATACCAATGTTGTATAATATGCAGAGTTCCTGTAACACAAACACACAAATTTTTTAACATCTAACTAAATAGAAGTAAACCTAAAAAAACAACAATTTATTTTTTTTGGAAATTTTGGAAAAAAAGAAAAAAGAAAAAGGTGTAAGCAAGACAAAGTGAACAACATGATTACCTTGTCAAAACTGGAACAAGTAGATTAAAAATAGCAATAAAACCCATTATATAATTGTGCAACATTAAATGTTTTCATTTCAATGATTAAATATGACATATGTTTACCTTAATGTGCATTGATTTTCATATTTCAAACCATAAAAGTAGATTTTAAGTAAATTTTTCAAAATACAAATAGCTTTTGACATCTACTTTTCACTATGGGCTTTTGGTTTCAAGTAGGTGTTGAAAGTAGATTTTGAAAGTAAGTTGTTACAAAAAGGAAATAGATTTTTTTTTGATGGCTTGTTAAAAGATATCTTGATCTTCATTTCCTAACTTATTACATATCAATTTCATTAGTTTTTAAAACCAAAAAATAGGTTTGAACACATCTTTTTCAATCAATTTCGAATGTACTTTTTATCTACTTTTTAAATTCATTTTCTTTTAATTTTCTTAAAATTAGATTCTTATAAAATTAATAGAGCCAACTAATGCTACTTGAAAAATACTTTCACCTAATTTGATGCTACTTTATGGTAGTTATATGATAGGCATAGGATTATAGTGGAGACGTTTACTTTTTTGGTATACTTTATCTTGCTTTGACCCAAAAACCTCACCAAAAAAATGGAGTTGGGTGGTTTGAATGTTCCACATTTCACCACCTACACACCCAAATCATGGGTGGAAAATTCAACTACATTTCAAATAACAAAACAAGCAGTGAAACAACAAAGGGTTGGGGGGGTGGGTAGTTGGCACCTCAAAAAATAGTGATGATGTAGTGGTAACAATCGCCAAAGCAACAACTAGTAATAATAAACAAGTCGCAAAATAACATGCAACAAACATTGAAGTAGCCAATAGTAAAACAACAAGTAGTAAATGGCGAAATGGCAAAGCAACAAGTGCCGAAGCAACAAGTAATAATTAATGGGGCAACAAACAACAACCAACGAAGTAACAAATGATAAACAACAAGTAATAAGTGGTGGTGCATGAAGCAAAAAGTGGCAAGTACGAAACATCAAATAAGCAATGAAGTAGCAGTAAGTGGTAAGGGATAAATGGCAAAGTAGTAAGCGACAAGGGATAAATGGCAAAACAACAAGTGACAAATAACAAGCAAACAACAAAGCAGCAACAAGTAGCAAGTAAGTGTCGAAGTAGTAGAAAATGATGAAGTTGCAAGAAGGAAAAAAAACTAAATCTTAAGTGCAAAACCAAAAAAATAAGAAAAAAAAAAAAAAAAACCTCCTACAAAACCACAAACAATGCAAATCAAACACACAAATTGGGAATGCCCAAAATGGGTGTTCCTTTTTATCTTAGGGTAGGGAGTTGTTGCAAGTTGCAATGCGGTGCCACCAAGAACCTTAATCCTTAAACTCTTATACCTATTATGGCTCCTAGCTTTGGACTTTCTACCTAGACACTAAACATTAGACATTTAATATCTAGACCCAAGTTTGACCCTAAGAACCAAACTTAGGCCTAAAAAAATTAGGCCATGGTTTTCAACATTGAAACTATTCATGTTATGATTGAATCTCAACATTGTCAATTTTCACCCAAATGAAAATTGGTGATTAGGGCATTAAAAAAGGTATTGCTTGGGCTGATGTTCGAAGGGGTTCAAATTGGGATATTTTGGATGATGCTCGAGTGATACCCAAGGGAGTTTTTGATACCCACCCAACATTGGTATTTATTTATTTGTTATTATTATTTTAGGGGTTGTCGGTTCTTGGGTATGTGGATCACAAGTTTTTCCCCCTTCTATTTTGTGAGGTTGGTGGTTTAGTTTCCACAAGAGGATTCCATCAAATTTGGCTACTAGTCAAAGAAGGTGCTTGAAAAATTTACAATTCTTGCTATGTTTTGGGGGCATTCTAGCATGCCCCCAAAAAATGGTATTTTAACCATAAAACTTTTTGTAGGATTTTGCCCATTTTGTTTTTGTTGTCAAATGGCAAAATTTGTTAGTCAAAAAAATGATCTTAATGTTGATTGGTATGAGCCAAAATGGAATGAATGTCCTTGCTATAAAGGTTTTTTTTTTTTCAAACGTTTAGGAAATTGTTCTTGGGAAATTGTTTAATTTCCATAACAACTTAATCCCCTTAATCTCCTTTTCCTTCAAGGAGATGCTTTTAAAGGGAAGTTGTTATCTCATGTAAGTTGCTCCCTGGGGCAATTTAGGCCCCTTGTGCAACAAGAATGAATACATTTGTTTTCATGTGCAGTTTTTGAATGACAAGTGGGAGCCTTGTCATCTGACCATTGGTGTTTTTGAAATAACAAAGAATTTTGGAAGTGCCATGGCCTTGCAAGTCAATGAAATGCTTGCAAAACATGGGCTCAATGCTTGGGTTATTGCTTATGTCAAAGATAAAGGGAGTAATATTTCAACCACGACCATTATTTTGACTTTTTTATTTCATGTGAAATGTTGGGGATGGCAACACCATTTGTGGGGTTATGTTGGAGGCATGTTATTGCCAACATGCCACAAATGATTATAAAGTTTGTGTTGGCCTGACCTCTATTATCATCAAGGAAACACAATTCATTTTGTAGAAAACAATCACATGAACAAAACAAATTGGAAAAAGGCAACAAGAATGGCATAAGGCATGTTTGGGTATTGGCATGCCCCCATGGAAGCTCAAGACCTTACTGAAGATTCAATTTGCTTCAAGCAAGTCATTTTGTTTTAAGAGAGTTTGGAATCCAAGTTTACCATTGTTTTTTGCTATGGAAAGCAACAATCATTGGCACTTCAAAGTTGTGTGCAAAGTTCACAAGTTTGGGCTATAATTCAAATTGTTGTGGATACTGGATCATGTGGTCCAACAATGTGTGTTGAACCAAAGTTTAAGCTATTGGCTATTTTATGATGGCCTTGTTGTGACCATATCATTCATATGTCAAAGGTGGGTGGATTGTTTTACACCTAATTCCAAGGAAACCCATGATTTTGATGGTGAACTTCAAATCTTATAAGAACATGTGTTCCAAAACAGATGGAACAAGTTCTTGCTCCTTTCCTTGCATTTATGCTTTTTTTTCAACCCCATAAGGCCTATAGTATGTTCACCATGTTGTTAAACCCCCATTATAAAAGCTTAGGGTTGGTGATTCAATATGTTGGCTTTTCAAATTCTAGACAAATATCATTGACATGTATAATTCCCACTCCTTGTTTGTGCACATAAGTTTTTAAGTTCAACCCATCCGAATGAAAGAACTCTTAATTTTACATCCCAAAGTTCCTAATCTACAAGTTTGTATAATCTTATGGAAATTGATGGGGACATGGCACTGTCAATGGTGAAAGAACATTTGACTCATTTCATGATCAAGAAAGTCATTGAAGAACATTGCAAAGATTCAATAACATAGTACATTTTTCACCCATGAGGTACATTTTTCTTATGCTAGGTTTGTAGCTCTACAAGTTTTGCGGATTGTTGGCTCTCAAATTAAGGCTAAAAGAGTTTTTAGTATCATAGGTATTTGCATAAACCTAAAACACTCTTGGTTGGGCATGGACAATCTTGAAATGTTTGTAAACACCTATAAAAATTGGACTAATGATCCTTGTGTTGGTGGTTTTCCATCCATAGAAAAATTCATGAAAATGGAAAAAAACTTTAATGAAGGAGAATAAGGATGTAATTATATCACTTGGGCTTTTAGATTTGGAAGATAACAATAATAGGCTTTTGGTAAATTTTATTTTTTCAAGTATTTTTTCTACAAGTTTGATGCCCATGTTTGTCAAAGTTGAAGTTGATGTATTCAATTTGTTGTTTCTAGTTGTCATAAGTCTTGGAGTGAGGTTGGAGTGGCCATGCCCTAAAAACATAAATAAACTCTTGTATTAAATCAACAAACAATTACAATGATTACAAAAGGGTGAAGAAACAAGTACTGCAAACAACAATATATACATTTTTGTAACTATTATCATGTTCATGTATCTATAGTTCATATTTAATCCTCTAAATTAGCTCATCATTTTTTGATCCATGTCAATTAACTAGAGTGACCTTCTGCAATTCAAAGTGACTCTTTTGAATTTAGAGAGATTAATTAATAATGACTACCTAGATCTTCAATATAACTTGAAGTGATTACTTGTAATTGGAAAAACTAGTTGGTTAATGGTTTCTAGAAGACTAGTTGTAATTGATAGGTCGGTGGTTTTTTAAATATCAAAAGTGTTAGTTTGTCAACATGTTCCCTCACGTTTGATCCTTTTAAAATTTATGTAAAAACTTCTGCATATCTTATTCCTATGAAATCTATACATGAATTATAACAATTTAATTTTGATGTTCATCATTGTGGGCGTTGCTCCTTTTGTAAGATACATGTTTGCACTTTGCATTGCAATTTAATGATTTGTCTCCAAAAAATTGTACAAATTTTTATCCCACAAATACACCTACCTATTTTTTCCCTAGAAATCTACACCCACTATTTCCCTCATTGCTTGGAGTTTAATTCAACTAAGAGGTTTTGTCAAAATGTCTACTTATTGATTTTGCATTGAAATGTAATGAAATTCTACATATCCTACTTCTACCCTTTCTCAAATATAGTGATTGATGAATTTCTATATGTTTTGTTCTTGCATGAAAATTGACATTGTGCATTAGTTTAACGTTTGGTTGGTTGTCACAAAACATAATGGTTGGTCCATCTTCTAGACATTCTAGTTATCTTAATAACCCTTTTGGCCATACAATTTATTTCACCCCATCAACTAATGATTGGTATTCCATTTCTTTGGTGGACAATGCTATTGTTGGTTGAAGCTTACTACTGTAACTTATCATGTTGTCGTTTAACTTGAAAATCATTTCGATAATTGATTTCCACTTGTCCAAATCACAACCCCAATCCACATCCACAAAGTCGACTAGTTGTAAACCATTTTGGCTATGCTTTAAGGTCATACCATATTCACTTGTCCTTCATATGTAACACAAAATCCGCTTTGTTGCATCCATATGTGCCCTTTGAGGAACATACATATATTTGTTTACATAGTTCACAACAAATGAAAGATCTAGACAAGTATGAGTAAAAGATATCAAGCTACCCACTAGTATTTGGCAATCATGTTGATCCACAAACTCCTCTCCCATGTCTATTCATAGTTGTAATCTGTCCTAGATCAGAGTTGACATTAGATTGTAATTCTCCATTCTAAATCTTTCAAGGATAAGTTGAGCATAGTTCTTTTGACACACAAAAATCCCAAATGGAAAATAATTAAACTCCATGCTAATGTATAGTTTCATTATTCCAAGTTTAGACATTTCAAACCGTTTTTCAAGTTGTTTTTCCAAGAATAGTAGTTTCGAGGCATGATCACCCATGAACATATAGTATGATGATCACACACCTTCCAATCTTGATGATAATGTAAAGGTTATGGTTCAATTCATTAGGAATCATTCCCTACTCCTTTAAGAATGAATTGATTTTGTTGTACCAAGTGCGTGAAGTTACTTAGACCATACAAAACATGATTTAATTTGTAGATCAAGTGTTCACTTCCTTTTTTGACAAATCCATGAGGTTGCAACATGAACACATCTTCTTCTAAATCACCATATAAGAATGTATTAAATGCTTGATTTTCCAACCATGTTGCGCAACCAATGAAATCACCATTTTGATTGTACCCCATTTCATTGTCAGTGCAAATGTTTCATCAAAGTCAATTCCTTTCTATTGCTTGAAACCTCTTTCAACAAGTTGTGCTTTGAGTTTCTCAATTTCTCCATTTGTAATCTTCTTCACTTTGAAAACCCATTTACAAGTGATTGGTTGCACCCCTTTTGGTAATTCAATTGATTCCCATGTTCCATTTTGGATAATGGAATCATATTTTTGTTCATTGCAACATACCATCTAGGATGTTGCATTGTTGCTATTAGACTTGTTGGTTCCAACATTTCTATTTCTATAATGTAAAAATAATCCTTGAAATGCATGGGTGCACTTTGCAACCTCTATGATGGAAATCTTTATGGTGGCAAAGGAACTTTTTCTAGCACAATGTTCCTTGGTTCTAAAGTCTAGTCTTGGTTATCCTCCACATTGTCATCTTGGTTAATGACTCTTGGATTAGGGTAGATGTAAGCTATAGTGGTTCACTTTTGTAAAGAAATGATGTTTTTTTCCTTGGGTACCCTTTATTCGAATGCATATGGTGATTAACGTATCCTTAGATCTACTAATTGGGACTTGGATCTAGACTAATAATTTCATCATGAAGAGAATTATGTGGTTATTTATTAATTAAAAATTCATTTGTTAGTAGTAATGGACTTTTGAATTTGGAAAATATGGACTAGTCGTCTGACTAAAACATCACAAATGGAAAAATATATATTGATTCACATTCCAAATTTGTTATTGGGATTCAATATGTAATGTAATACATGATGATAAACTCATACAAGGAATATGTTTTTTGAAAACCTTAATTGCTTAATAATTAGGGACTTTTGAAAGGTTAAAATTTGACCATATTTTCATAAATCCATATGAATTGCAATTTTTGTTTGTTTTTTTAAAAAATTGTCCCAAAAAATATGTTTTTGAAAGTTTTAGATGGGGCATTATTCTTTCGAATCAAACCTCTTCCTTTTTGCAACACCGTTTTGGTGTGGGGTATAAGAAGTGATGAGTTGTTTTTGTATGCCACTTTGTTCACAAAAGGTAATGGACTTCTTTGATAAAAACTCTCCTCCTTTATTGGTCCTTAGAATTTTGATCCTCTTCCTTCCATGGTTTTCAATCATCCTTTTGAAAACTTTAAAATTTTCAAAAGTTTCATTTTTTATTTTGAAAAAGTCCAAGTTTTTTTACTAAAATCATCAGTAAAAATTAGGATATATCTAGATCCAAATAATGAAACATGTGGTAATGGACCACATAAGTCTGAATGAATAAGTTCATTCACCTCCTTTTCTCTTGTATTTTTGTGTTTCAAAATTGGTTCCAAGTGTTGTTTCCCTAACATGCAACTATTACAAATGTGTTTGATCACATGTATTGATGGAAATCCCACAGCTCTACCTTTTTTAAATAAAATGTGTAATCCTTGGTAATGTAAATGCCCAAGGTGACAATGCCATGGTTCGTTTTCAAAATTAATTCATACTAAATTAGTTTCAAAGACTTGTGTAATAACATTGATTTTGTAGAGCCGATTAGTCTCATTAGGAATTCCCATCGCACGAATCTTGGATGGTTGGTTATTCATTATGATCCAGCAATTTTGTGATCTAAACAAAATAAGACATCCCTTGTCTGCAATTGTTCTTATTGACAACAAATTTTGTGTATGTTAAGAACATAAAAAAAATCTTGAACATGTTTTATTGCTCCATTGTGGGAAAAAACTATTTTCCCTTTCCCATGAATCACATGAGTATGGCCTCCTTCAAACTTGATTGTACTTGTATCTACAAACTTCTCTATTCTTTTGAAAAAACTTGTTGATTACCATCACTACAACTTTTAGTTCCTTTGGAAGTCTTATGATAACGTGGAAGTCATAGTCATTTCCCTTCTCTTGGTCAAAAAATTCATCAACAATTTTTTCCTTCGTATGATTAGTCTTTTGATGTGTTGTAATTATCAACACATGAGTTTCAAACATTTTAGGCATGCTTATCTAAGGCTCTTGCTTCTTTTTGTCATCCTCTTCAATCACATTCGCCACAAGGAGTGGAAAATTTTGATTATCATTTTCAAGGTATGGACATTCCCTTGCCCAATGATACAACTCATGGTAATTATTGCAATCATAAGGGTGCTTTCAAGCTTGTAAGCCTTATCCTCCATGACTAATTACAGATACCATTAGTGGCCCATTGCCACTCGTGGAAGTCCTTCAACCACCGCATGATCGAAGCAATTCCCATCTTTCAATTATCATTTGTTTGGTCCTTGCCTCCTACGAATTGACTACAACATCCTCCAAGTCCACTAGGACTTCTTTTTTGATTGCTAGAATGTGATTGAGGTCAACCTCTGTTGGTTTTGAAAAATAGTTTTCCATCAATACTTCTTCCAAATGTCTTGGTTTTTCATCTTGCCTGATGGACAATAACAATTTACTTGTCAACTTGTCAAAGGAAGGAAGTTGATCCTATGTAATGATTGTTTGGACAAAAGTTTCATAACTTGATGGTAGCACATTCAAGATGATATGGATCACCATAACATCTTGAATTATTTCTCCTCTTGTAGCTAATTGCATCACAATTTTCTTGACACTCTTGACAAGGTCACTCATAGGTGCACCTTCTTGAAGTCTCAAAAAGTGCAACTTGTTGACCATGTACAATGTTTGTGCAAAGTTTTATGATTCAAAAAGCTTGGTCAAGATCTCCCAACATGTATTCGACTCTTGCACATTAGCAATCTAAGGAATCAATTCATCCTTTAGTGACATGATGATGATGGCCAAAACCTTGTCCTTTTGATTTTTGATGACCTTTGGGTCCACCACTTTCGAAGCATTTGCAGCCACCACTTTTGCAATTACCTCTAGTGCTTTTGCATCTTCCATTCCATCCCCTTCATTTGGTTGATTTGTCAACATTTGATGTCCTACAAAAATTTGCACAAAAGGGCACACAAAATCCCACAATCCTTCTAGTTTAAGGATTGTTCTAATCTTCAATTTTCAAACTCCAAAATTTTTAGACCCTTGAAGCTTGTTAGCTTCAAACATAGTGAAAATCTGCTCTCCACTCAAAATGTTAACAAATAATGTGTAAATACTTATTTGGTGTATTCAAAGAATTGCACACTACACTTAGAAGCTTTGTTCTCGCTCCGATACCATGAAAACATAAATAAACTCTTGTATTAAATCAGTAAGCAATTACTATGATTACAAAAGGGTGAAAAAAAAGTGAAGTAAACAACAATATATACATTTTTCTAACTATTCTCATGCTCATGCATCTACTGTTCAAATTTAATCTTCTAAATTAGCTCACCGTTTCTTGATCCTCAATTAATTGGAGTGAACTTTTGCAACTCAAAGTGACTCTTTAGAATTTAGAAGGATTTAGCTGATAGTGACTACCTAGATCTGTTATATAACTTGAAGTAATTTTCTGTAAATGGAAAAGCTAGTTGATCAATGGCTTCTAGAAGACCAGTTGTAATAGATAGGTCAGTGGTTTTTAGAAAATCAGGAGTGTTAGTTTGTCAACATGCCCTAGGAATTGGATATGATGTAATCTATAAATTTGCTAGCTTTCACTTTTTTCTTTTTTTTTTGTTTCTTCCTTGTTATGGCACTTCGCATTTTAGTTATCTTGTTCTTTAAATTTTGGCAAAGTTAGGATAGAATTGAAGGCTGAATTAGGGCAAATTTGGGGGCTCCATGTGAGCAAAAAGGGAATGAATTGGGAAATTTTTGAGGGGTTGATTTGGGGCTGTTTTTGAGGGCAGATTTGAGGGTCCGTTTGTGGGTAATGTGGGGGTGAATTGGGGGTTTTGGAGTGGGTGATTTTGGGGGCAAATTTGGGGATGTTTGGGGTGGGTTTTGCAAGGGGAATTGGGGGATGTTAGGGGAGAATTATGGCACACTTGAAAAAGTTTGAAGGCAGATTTCAAGGGTGGCAAGATGACTCATTTCAAAGTTGGCATACAAATGAATGACATGGTAAAACATGAGATCAATTGGCATTAAAAAAATTGGTACTGATCTGTTAAGAACTAGTAGTGTAGTTTAGACTTTAAAAGTATATTATGAACTAGTATTGTAATTTAAAGTTTAAAAATATTAATTTGGCCTTATCAAGCCTATGTAATAATCTGATTATTTTTGCAATAAAAGTTTGCCTTGTTTCATCATTCCGTCAATGTTTCAGATTTTGGAACCAAACTAGAAGATTACCTTGAACCTAACCTACCCTAGAACTGGGAATTGGCCTATGTTGAAAATAGAAAAGAACTAGAATCGAAATTGCCCTTTGAGTTTGAAAACGGAAACCAGAACTAGGTCCCATACATGGAAAAATAAAATCGAAACCTAATTAGAACCAAATCCTTGAAAAATTTCTGAACCAGAACCTTGAAAATTTTCTGAACCAGAACCGGAGGTTCCTCCTGGAACCTAGGAATCACACAACACTGGTTAGAACCCAAAGTAAAACTCTTAAAAATGTGCAATCCTATGAGTTGTAGAGGGAGGTGTAATGTGCTGTTCTGCTGTTGAATTTGAGTGGGAGCAGTAATGATTTTCAGTATTTAACGGAAAAAAAGGTCAAGCAGCTCTTCCCATAACGGTTCTGCCCTTTAAATTACGATGACAAATATTCAATAAACTAAATTGGAAACACATAGCGAGTAGCATGGTAAAGCCCAAGAGTGTCATTTAATTATGCCTATTATGTTTCTGTAGTGGACTCCACCTGACCCTAGAATGTATGGATACCAAACTTTGGCTCATTTCAGGGTGCTCTCAATATCTCTACCCTAAAGGGCAGAGCCAACAAACTTAACACTAAACGGACAAAGCTAACATGATTGAGCGAACCTCCTCCCTATGCTATAGATAGTAACTGCTGCCCCATCTCAGAGATGGACTCTCTAATAATGGGTTGCATCAGATTTTGCAATGTGCCTTTCTTGCATATGTTTATGACAAATGTGAAGTGGTTATGATCAAATCTGCAACCGCCCACATGATTCAGGTGGTTTGTTGGCTCTGCCCTTCAGGGTAGAGACATTGTGATGCACTCAGTAATGGGCCAAAGTTTGGTATCCCTACATTATAAACTCCACTATAGAAACATTTCCAACATAACATAAGGATCCAATTGGGCTTCACCATACTAACTACCATGTGTTTCCAATTTAGTTGAATATTTATCATCCTTATGGATGCCATTTAAAGTGCAGAGCCATTATGTGATGAGCAACTTGTTGCAGTCTAGTTCCTGCAGGGTAGACATGAAAGCCTTCATCTTGTCCAGTATGTTTTGCATATGTGATGCTTTTGGGCAACCCACAGGGTGTATTTTCCCTCACAATAAAAAGTGCCATGATTAATGTTTCTTCCTTACACAATGGTTCATTGTGGGTGCTCATTCTCATTCTCTAGTCCAGGGTTCTTGCAGGTATTTGCATTGTCAATTTCCCTTTTATTGTCAGTGTTCATGAGATCAAACTCCAATGCAGAAGTACATACTTGAAACTGGGTGGAAATAGTCTTAACCTCTGCCACACAGTGATTGTCTTACAGATCCACCTGGGTGCACTCAATCATGGAAGGTACACACTAGTGGCTTGCTGCATTTCTGCTGATAATCATGCAAAGGTTGCACCTCTCCTGATTTCTCTCCAGTTTTTAGATCTAGAGTTTAAGGTTTAGGGGTTCTAAGCGTCAAGGTTTAGGGTCTAAGGTTTAGGGTTTAAGGTTCAGGGATTCTAAGGTTTAAGGTTTAGGGTTTAAGGTTTAAGGTTCAGAGTTTAAGGTTTATTTGGGTGAGGACTGATTCATCCTCTTGATAGAGGGCTGGAATGTTTTTGGAGGAAATGAAGGTTGATGCTCTTGGAGTCTGCAATGGAAATGTGCATGGAAAATATCCCGCAAGTGGGCCTAATTTAGACCTCAAACTTCTGAAGGTACAATTGACTATACAATGTGGCCCCCATTGCAATGAACCTGAAACCTCTTATGTTTAGTTTTCAGCAAGTTAAGCTATGTTTTTGTTTTTGTCATTATAGCATTGCAACTCGTAGCATTCTCCCATTTATTTGATATGTTGTAGTGGTGTTTTGAGTGCTCACAAATCAGCAGAATTATGGGAGTTGCATGGAGTAGCCAAACAGCAGAATGTGCTGGTTGTGCTACATGGAGCTTCAGGAATTTGATCTGGAGCTCATCAAGGTGTTTTCCCCCCACTGTCTTTTGTGTAACATTAAGGTCTGAGGTGGCAGATTATGTCATTTTCTTGACTACGTTATAGACATAACCTTCCCATGATGGTCGTGCACTTATAATAGTCACCATAATGTGTCTGTTGAACATGAATTTTAAAAACAAAACATTGAATCTGCCATCCTAGACCTTAAATATCATGGAATAGCCTCACGCTTGCCCATTATGTTGGGTGCATCACCTAGCCTTGATGGGCTTACTTGGCATCTTACACAATATAATGGGCAGGGACTCGACCATTCCATAGTACATAAAAAGTACTTACAATGTAACATCAATGCAATTAATATGACTTCTCAGGGAGCCACAAGATGTGGAAGAAAGATTCTCTATATTCATGGATTTTGAAGATCAGAAGTGTGTGGGATGTTTTTTCAGGCTTGCATTGAACTCAGGGTGCGGAAGTTTAATTTCAACACAGAGGTAAGGGGGTGCAGATATGAAAGCACTCAAAGCTCCAAAGAAAGACTTGGGGTGGATATGATTGAGTTCACAATAATCACAATACAGCAAGTTGTCATGTTCAGTTATAACAAGATGTTCAGTTATAGTGGGAAAGCCTGAAAAAAACATAACTAAAACAGTTTGGTTTTTATTGTAAAGTGGTGACAAATGGATGCATAAACTTGGAACTCTTTGTAAGGATACTTTTGCTACTTTTAGGACTAAAAAGTCTAAACATCAAAGGCAACAAAGACAAAGAGAATATTTTCTTCTTCATCATTCAGAGGATTTGAGGCAAATGGGTAATCCAATTAACACTGTGATATTGTAAATTTGTTGTCTTTATGAGGAGCACAATGTTGGATCTATGAACTCTCAATGTGTTTGTTGTGTAAAAAGGAAAGAGGTTGATTGAAGCTCAAGTGTACTTTTTTTTTCTGGTGAAGTGTTTATGTGGAAAAGGTGCTGAATTGCTGGCTCTCTTGGGTGCTCTATTAGGTAAGCTCAACAGGTAACAATTGGTGTGTACTCCATGCTGGTCGATCCTGTTGGAGCTCTGCAGTTACACATCTTTGGAAGTCATAACTCTACTACAAATCAAGGTTGGTATCTGAGAATGGAGGATTTGCAATTTATATATCCTACTGTATCGGACTCTACCATATGAAGAAGGGTTTGAGCTTTTGATGAACTTGGTATCACATGCATTCTGCTTATGGATACTGATTATTGCCAGGATTTGCATGATAAAGTGGCAAGCTCAGATGGAATTTGAGACAACAAAGTCCTCTGATGCAGCTGTGAATATTACCAGAGTTTCACACCAGATTATTATTTAGGGTTTAGGGTTGATTAATAGCAGTGAAACCCAATTATTATTTAGTGTTAGGGTTTAGGCTTGAATAATTAATAAAAATGAAAACTGATTACTATTTAGGGTTTAGTGTTTAGGGTTGAGTAATGACATCAATGCCAGGTACAGAATTCACTTTAGTATGTCAGTTCGAGGTTTTCTATCTAGAGGGACACATTCTTCAACTTTTCATCAACACAAAATCCTCAATACTAGGAGGTGAAAACAAGGGTTATTGACCTTAGGTTGTCATTGCGTAGTGTAAAAATTCCACTCAATTCTTCTTGTTTAACCTACCACCTAATTATTCCTAACTATTTTCAGTACCCCTTTTTTGGCCTATTCTAATGCCAGGTGACAGAATGACCACAGCACCCATGGGCCACAAGCGCACCATACAGGATGGATGGTGTGTGGACAGGAAACATGCTCTCATTGTATTTCTATCCCATTGCTAACCATAGTGGTTAGCTCTATACTAACCAGGCACATGCATCTACCTACGTAGTAGCTACCAAACTGGCTTTACTTACTTAACTACCTACATAGTAATTAGTAATTATCTACCATAACCTTACCTTTTTACATACTTACCCTACTTACATAATTAGTTTACCTAGGTAGTAGGAGGTGGTGATAGGTTACCAAGGTGGATCCTTGGTAACTCAGTTGTAGTTCATCCAGAACTGAGTCATAATGGGTTTCCAATGGGGTGGTGCACTGCGGGGTGCTGGGTCACATAATCCAGTTTTCATTTAAAATAGAATTCCAGACTCTTGTCAACCTGTATGGGGTTGTAATAAGCTAGTAGGCCGGCGATCTGTTTTGTGAAACAACCCTGTGCAGGACCTGAGAGTCCAGTGCTCGGTTATTATGTTGGCAGAGCATTGCCCTACACTAAAAGCCTATGATTGTGAAACAAGGGGGATATGAATCATGATCATCAAGGTCGTTGAACAATTTGTTTTGCTTTAATCAAAAACTTTGCATCAGGATTTTGTCCCTATCAATTGGGTAAGTCTGTTCATCACATACCAAGGAACCAAAAGCTGTCAATAAACACCACACACTTCACAAGTGGTTATACCCGTAACTGTCTCTCAGTTGTGACAATTCATTTGAAGCAAGTGCAGTTTTGTGGACTTTTACCCCTTGCAACTGAATACTTGGTTTAGGGTTTAGGATTTGAGCTGTGGATCAGACAACAAAACCCTGCAAGAGTGTGAAATCTTTGGAAACATCCAAAGTAATTGTTTTTCAGGCTCATTGATTTGTAAAGGCCTAATCAACTTTTTAGCTGCACTTAATGGGGCCCTCACAAGAGATGTGATTTAGGAACTCTAAACTCCCTTGGGATGACACCATGTCTAAACCCTAAACCTCTAAGCCCAAAACCTTCCCCACCCCTGTTGGGGAAAACCTAAATGGTGTTCAATAACTTAATCTTCAAATTGCCTGAGGCACAACATATGTTACATTGTGCCACAGAAGTGACAATTGCCCTCACCATGTCCATATAATTGGACAATAGGTTAACAGGAAAAACACTCTTGTGCATTAGTTTGGAACCTTGTCTAATCATTGTCTAATCAATGGGCTCACTCAATAATGACCTGCCAAACTTCATTGCAAAAGAACACTACAACAAAATAAAGGAAAGGACAATGGGCAATGGGCTTACTTTGTTTTACATACATCAGTTCACATAATTGGAAAGGATAGGAACAATTGAATTTGCATGTGATCAATTCTGCTCTTTCCCATCTTTAGCTGGAAATTAGTGAAAAACTCTCCCAATCAGGTTTTTACTTTGTTTTTTGGTGATATTAAAAAGTTGTCAAAAATTTCCTGAAAAAAGAAAAATTAGTCGAATTTACACTCAACTAACATAAATTTCCAAATTTTTTGGGTCAGAAAATGACAAAATTTGTCCAAAAACAAAAAAAA
>Ga0116228_10001045_pt1 | contig 22543 bp, 22 predicted proteins | sample S1TSphfallax_2_FD_89694 | JGI IMG/M metagenome (GOLD analysis project Ga0116228, IMG submission 89694) | Host-associated microbial communities from peat moss isolated from Minnesota, USA - S1T2_Fc - Sphagnum fallax MG | ecosystem: Host-associated > Plants > Peat moss > Unclassified | place...
ACCGACAACGGCTATCTCGCCAACCCGTATCGTTCAATCCGCTATCTCGATCCGTCCAACCCCAAGGGGTACTCACTGGGCAGCCAGGTGTATCCTGATACCCGGACCAGCACCGCCGTCCAGACCGAGGCAAAATACTTCCTGCCCTGGCGCGCCGCCGTCACCGGATCGTATCGCTGGTACAACGATACCTGGGGCGTGACCGGCAACACCTACGAACTCGATTACACGCATCCCATCCGGAACATCTGGATTCTGGAAGGCCGGCTGCGCTACTACAAGCAGGGGCGTGCCTCCTTCTACAGCGACATTTTCCCGTACGCCAATGCGCAGAACTTCGAGGCGCGCGACCAGGATCTCGCCTCGTCGGAAAACACCACCATCGGGGCCAAAGCCACGTACGCGTTCCTGCCCGACGGCTGGAAGATATTCAAACGCGGGACCGTCACGTTCGACATCAGCCGGATTGCCTTCCATTATCTGGATTTCACCGACATCAAATATTACGGCCTTCCGGAGTACCAACCCGGGTCGGAACCGCTCTACCATTTCGACGCAACGGTCTTGCAAATCTACCTGTCGATGTTTTTTTGAGGGCCGGTCACGTCTGATGCCCCGTCACGCCGGGGGGCCGCCGCCCGACGCCAACCTTCGCCACCAGACCAACAACATGGGCGCCAGTGCCGCGGCGATCGCGAGAGTGTCGGCGACCCAGTCCCATACATCCTTATCACGATGCACCATGGGCAGGCCCTGGACGATTTCGATCAGCGCTCCGAAGCCGGACAGCAGCGCGGCGATGATGAGAACGTGCCGTCGCGGAAATGCCGCCGCAGCGAGTCCTGTCAATGCGTAAAAGGCGATGAAATGCTCCGCCTTGTCCCAGGGTACCAGTTGGACGGCGTGTTGAGGCGGAATGACGGCACTATAGAAAGTGAAGGCCAGGGCGGCGAAGAACACGACCTTCGCAAGCCGGGCGAGCAGCGATATGTTAGGCACTGACCATCCGAAAAACGTTGAATATACCAAACCGCCACTTCAGCCGCGGTCGCAGGAAGCGCTCCCTCGTCGAGGAACGCAATTGGGACTATGATGTTTTCCGACGATCTCCATCGCCGATCGCCACCGGCGGCAACCCAACGAGGATCCCATGCAGACCAAAACCATGACCCGCCGCCTGTTGGCCACCACAGCCTTGAGTATTGTGGGCGCGATCGTATCGCGACGCGTGCTGGGAAAGGACGCCGAAAAACTGTCGCCCACCGATCCGAAGGCGGTGAAGTTGGGCTACGTCGAGAATGCATCCAAGGTCGACACGAAGAAATATCCTGCCTATGTGGCCGGTTCGAAGTGCGAGAACTGCCTGCTGTTGCAGGGAAAGGCGGGCGATACCTACCGCCCGTGTACGCTGTTCCCGGGCAGTTTGGTGGCTGTCACCGGTTGGTGCTCGGGTTGGGCTGCCGAGATGTAGCCGTTGCGGCCGCATTTCTGGCACGCACGCCGATGGCGGGAAAATCGGTGAAGAAGCCGTTGATGCCCCGCGCCAGAAAGCGCCGGATTTCGCCGTCGAGATCGCCGTGCCCGGCGGGATCCGATCCGACCTTCAAGTCCTCCGGCAGAAACTCATTCTCGGCCCGAAAGGTCCAGACGTGGACTTGCAGGCCCAAGTCTCGGGCGGTAGTCACGGTGTCCTGATCCGCCAGCGGCTTGGCAATGCCAATGACATCGGCATAGCGGGCGACCCGGCCCAAATCGCCGACCTCGTACTCGAGCAGCTGCACCAGCGGCAAAGACGTCATGTCACGCAGTGCCTTCAGGTTGTCGGGGTCGAACGACTGGATGAACACCGGCGATCCCGCGCCGTCGTACCCGAATCGCTGCAATGCATCGAGCACGGCTGCCTCCTGCGGCAGTCCGATCGCGGCGAAATGCGCCGGATGCTTGGTCTCCGGATAGACGCCGATCCGTTGGCCACTGCCGCGTCGGCCATTGGCGATGACCGCCAGCTCCAGAATCTCATCGAAGGTCGGCACGGAAAACTGGCCATCATAGGCCGTGTTCCGCGGGCGAAGCAGGGGCAGGCGTTCGCGAGCGCGCAGAGTCTTGATCTCCGCCAGTGTGAAGTCCTCGGTGAACCAGCCGGAAACCCACTCACCCTCGATACGCTGCGTACGGCGTCGCCCGGTGAATTCAGGATGGTCCGCCACATCCGTGGTCCCGCCGATTTCATTCTCGTGACGGGCGATGAGCACGCCATCACGGGTCATCACCAGATCCGGCTCGATATAGTCCGCTCCCTGGTCGATGGCAAGCTGGTAGCTGCCGAGGGTGTGTTCCGGCCGCTCACCACTCGCGCCCCGGTGCGCAATCACGACGATGTTGGACAACAATTTTCTCTTTAGATACAAAAGAGAAAAGTGTAGCGCACTTCGGGAGAGGGCCCGGCTCCTTGAGAAACGCCGAACCCCACTCCCGAACCCCAACATCGAACGCCAGACGCCCGACGCCGAACGCCCGACGCCCGACATAGGCCCCTTTCGCTAGCGCGGAGGCGCCAGCGATTGCATGGCCGTTTCGTGAGCCGACATCACCATGTCGGTTCCAGGCACCCAGGGCGCTCGTTCCTGCGTGTCCGCATTGTCTCGATCGGCCGGCAACGAGGTCGGTGCGGCGGCAAAGCCGACCCCCAAGGCAAAGATCGCCGTCGCCGCCGAGATCACACTGATGCGCTTCATGGTTATCCCCCGTTGCTCAGGCGATTGACGAGAGGCGCCGCGTGCGGCGGCATGGGCGGCTCCAGGTCCAATGGCGCCGCATGCGGCGGCATCGGCGGCTCGAGGTCCAATGGCGCCGCGTGCGGCGGCATCGGCGGCTCCAGATCAAATGGCGCCGCGTGCGGCGGCATGGGCGGCTCCAGGTCCAATGGCGCCACGTGCGGCGGCATCGGCGGCTCCAGGTCCAATGGCGCCGCGTGCGGCGGCATCGGCGGCTCCAGGTCCAGCATTTTGGAAAGCGCGACGGCATGGCCCGCGATGCTGCAACACGCGAAGAATGCGATTAGTCTAGACTTCATCAGAAAGCTCCTTTGTGGCGTTGGTTTTGGTGTGATTGAGACAACGTGATCTCTACCGGTAACAGCGACGTTTTGGCCCCTTTTCCCTCATGCGAAGGTGAAAATTACTGCCGGCCCTGCGGGCATCGGCCGAACGCCTGATCCATGCCGGTTCCCGCGGATTTCACTTTATTACTGAATGAATGGCGTTCCGGCCAGACCGAGGCGCTGGAGCGCCTGACGCCGCTGATCTATGACGAGCTGCGGCGGCTGGCGCGAAACCACATGCGCTCCGAACGCGGCGGTCATACCCTGCAAGCGACCGCCGTGGTGCACGAAGCCTTTATGCGCCTCATCCACGCCAATGTTGCGCTGCAAGACCGCCACCACTTTTTGGCCCTGGCCTCGAGGATGATGCGCCGCGTGCTGGTGGATCATGCGAAGTCGCGGGCACGCATCAAGCGCAGCGGCGACCTCTCGCCCTACCCAGAGGCCGCGGACGAGCAGCACCCGCAACCCAAGGACATCGACCTGGTCGCGCTCGACGACGCCTTGCAGGGGCTCGTGCAACTCGAACCGCGGCTCGCGGAGGTGATCGAGTTGTTCTACTTCGGCGGTCTGACCTATGAGCAGATCGCAAAAGCACTGGGCGCATCCCCCGCCACCGTGCACCGTAACATTCGTCTGGCGCGGGCCTGGTTGCTGCAGGAAATCGACGCGGGCCGCAAGGCATGATTTCGCGCACCCGCTGGCAGAAGATCGAGGCCTTGTTCGACGCCATTGCCGATGCCGCGCCCGAGGAGCGCGAGTCGCGTCTGGCGGCGGAGTGCGGCGATGATGCCGAGTTGCGCGGCGCGGTCGAATCGTTGTTGGCTTCGGACCTACGTGCTGTGGATCCGCTGTCGAACGCCATCGGTGAAGCGGCCGAATCGCTCCTCGAAGCCCATAAGGATCGGCTCATCGGTGCGCGCGTCGGTGCTTATCGCATCACGTCGGTTCTCGGCCACGGCGGCATGAGTACGGTGTACCGGGCGGAGCGCGACGACGCGCAATACAGCCAGATCGTCGCGATCAAGGTGCTGCATCACGCCGCCGTTCATCCACGCCTGCGCAGCCGCCTGCACAGCGAACGTCACATCCTTGCATCGCTCGATCATCCTTCGATAGCACGCTTGATCGACAGCGGCGATCTTGCGGATGGCACTCCCTATCTCGTGATGGAACATGTCGACGGCCGGCCCATCAACGAGTATTGCGATGAACGCAGCCTGTCCGTTACCGGGCGCCTTGAACTCTTTATCGCCGTGTGCGATGCCGTACACTACGCGCACAGCAACCTCGTCGTGCACCGGGACATCAAGTCGGCCAACATTTTCGTCAACGGCGAGGGCAACCCGAAGCTCTTGGACTTCGGCATCGCCAAGCTCTTGGCCACGGAAAACCTCTCGCACACGCTGCCGGTGACCCGCTTGCAGGAACGCATCCTCACCCCCGAGAATGCCGCGCCTGAACAGATCCTCGGCCGGCCCATCACCACGGCCACCGACATTTATTCCCTGGGCGTGCTGCTCTACCAGCTGCTGACGGGTCGATCTCCCTACCGGTTGTTGAGCTACAGCCAGCTGCAGCTCGAACGCGCGATTTGCATGGACGAACCCGTCAAGCCGAGCCAGGCCGTGATCGCCCGGCTGGCCGGCGAAACGGCCGCCGATCGCAGCGCCGTGTCGAATCGGCGCGGTCTGTCGCCGCTGCGGCTGCGCGCTCGTTTGGGCGGCGATCTCGACGCCATCGTCGCCATGGCAATGCGCAAGGAACCGGAACGTCGCTACTCGTCCGTGGCAGCGTTGACGCTCGACCTGCGGCGTCACTTGAACGGGCGTCCCGTGCATGCACGTCACGGCGACCGACGCTACCGGGCGGCAAAATTCCTGCGCCGTCACTACGTCGGCACGATCGGCTTTGCCGCTCTCATCCTGGGGCTGGCAGCGATCACCGGCATGGCACTCTGGCAAAACCACCGGATCGAATTGGCGCGCCGCGCAACCGCGCAGGAGCGCGACGTTGCACAAGAAGTCTCAGCCTTCCTGGTCGACGTATTCTCGCAGGCCGATCCATTCAACGCCCAGGGCCACGAACCCACCGCGAAAGAGATCTTGGACCGGGGCGCCGAGCGAATCTTGACCAACACCCTCCTGCAACCCGAAGTCAGAGCCCAGCTTCTGGAGAGCATCGGCCTCGCCTATCGACGTCAGGGATTGAGCGAGCGGGCGGTGCCGCTGTTCGAGCAAGCCGTGGCGATCCGGCGCGCGGAACGGCCCGTCGATCTGCACCGCGCGGCGGCGGCCCTTGCCAATCTGGCGCAGGCCCTCAACGACGGCGGTCATCTGGTACCGGCGGAAGCCTACCTGCAGCAGGCGCTCGCCATGTCACGCAGTGGGGACGACTCCCCCTCGCTCGAAACCGCCGACATCATGGCGCAATTCGCGCAATTCGATCTGGACGGGAAGAGCGATCCGCGCGCGGCCGGCAGGCTGTTCGGCGGTGCATTGCAGATCTATCGGAGGATTCTCGGTCCGCAAAACATCGCGGTGGCGAGTGCGCTCGGCGGCCTGGCCACGTGCGCCGTCTGGACCAACGACTATGCCCTTGCCGAACGCTACGCGCGCGAGGCCATCGAGATTTTCCAGGCCACCGTCAGCCGTTCACATCCGGACTATGCGTCGGCGCTTGCAGCACTGGGTTATGCGCTCATTCAGCGCGGTCAGCTGCATGAAGCAGAGTCTCTGTTGATGGAGGCGTTGGCGATAGAAAAAAACGTCTTCGGTGCCAAGAATCAGCGCGTTGCACAGATAGAATCGCACCTCGCAATGCTCTACGAGCGCGAAGGCGATCTGCCCAAGGCAATCGAGGCGACGCAACGGTCGGTCGCCATTGCCACCGAGCGGCTCGGGCTCGCGCATTATCTCACGGGTTATTACCTTGATTTTCTGGCGAGCCTTTACCTCAAGGCTGACGATCTTGCCCTGGCGGAGAAAATCGAGCGCCAGGCGCTCGCGGTCTACGCGCAGTCGCTGCCCACGCAACATCTGTACGTGGCTGCCAGCCGGTTCGTACTCGGCGAAATTCTCCTGCAACGCGGCGATCCGGCTGCCGCGGAGATCGAATTGCGCAGCGCAGTCAACACCGACACCGCACTCGCGGGCGCGGACAGCTGGCGCACCGCTCGGTCACGCTCGGTACTCGGCTGGACGCTGATCGTACGTGGCCGGAGCGCCGAAGGCGAATCCATGCTGACCGCCGCCCGAAAGGTTCTTCTTGCCACCGTCGGTGCGGCAGATCCGGTGACGCAACTGGCGAGCACGCGGCTTGCCGCGTACCTGCGATCGCAGCATCGGGATGCCGAAGCGGCGCAGATTCTGGGCGTGGCCAACGCGGGTTAAGCTTGCGCAACTTAGCGCTCGTCAAACGGTCTGTCCCGTTACCATGGGCCCATGCGAGGAGTTTTCATGTTCAACGGTGCAAAAACCGTATCAAGCGCGTTCCTGTTTGTCGCACTGAGTGCGGCGCCCAACTTTGTTACGCTTGACGCCGCCGGCGCACGCGAGGAAGGACGCCTGCTGGTAGCGACCGAAGTCCTCGAGGATGTCCAAGGCATGCCGGATCAACGGCTGCCCGATGCGCTGCTGGCGCGTGCCTATGGCATTGCGGTCATTCCGGACGTCACAAAGGTGGCCTTTATTTTCGGCGGCCGGCATGGTAACGGCGTACTCGTGGTCCGCAACGATTTGAACGCGCCATGGAGCAATCCGGTGTTCGTCTCCTTGACGGGGGGCAGCTGGGGCTTCCAGGCAGGGGCACAATCCTCCGATATCATTCTGGTATTCACCACCCGGTCGGGCATCGAAGGCATCGCGGGCGGCAAGCTCACGCTCGGCGCGGATGCCTCGGTGGCGACGGGCCCCGTCGGTCGCCAGGGATCCGCGGCCACGGACGTGAACCTCGCGGAAATTTACTCCTACGCGCGTACCCGCGGTTTGTTCGGCGGCATCGCCCTGGATGGTAGTGCCATCGCCATCGACAAATCCGCCGATGCGGCCTTCTATGGCAAGAGCGGCGTGATGGCAACGGATATTTTCTCCGGCCAGGCACCGACGCCGCCTGCGAGCGCACAGCACTTCTTGGAACGATTGTCGGCGGCTACCCGCACGGCAATGCGAACGTCTCCCGCCCCCCAAGCCGACATTCCCGCGGCCGCCCCGCCACCGCCGGTCGGTCCTGGTCCGTCGTCGGAAGCCGCTCCCGTAAGCGCCGAAGGGGCGCGCACCTATCCTCTCGAAGACCCGAAAAACTAGCCGATCGCCTGGGTGGTTCCAGGAAGCCTACCTTATAAGAATCAAAAACATAGGGAACCATCATGCGAACCGCTCGGAGGACAATGCCATCCACGTCTTGCTTAACTCATTTAATCTGCGAGAGTTGTCAGTATGGACTCCCTGACTCAACCGGTTGCCAGACAAGCCGCGCAGGATGACAGCGGTCGTCGCGCCAAGGATTGGCTGGACGCGCTGACCACCGGTAGCTGCGATCAAGACGAATTTTTCAGCGAGATCGGCGCATTGGTTCAGGTCTCGCCCGAAACCGGCTGGGAGTTGTTGGGTCTCGTGGATCAGTACTATCGGCGCGGCCGGCTGAGCGCGCAGACCTTCGGGATCTTGAAGACCCATTTGCAGGGGTTGCTGGTCGGCCAGGCCTACAGCGACGAAGTGGCTCCGCCCGGATCGGCTCCCATGCACCTGTCCGAGCTACCGTCATTCCCCGCGTCACCGTCGATCTCGACGCGGACTTCTGCACCCGCCCAGTCTGCGGAGGCTCCTTCCACGCCGGTGACGCCGTCCACGCCGGTGACGCCGTCCGCGCCGGTGGCACCTCTGTCGCCGATGGCTCCGCTGCAGCGGGCGGCGCCGACCATGCGCATCTCGAGCCCGTTGGCCGAGGCGGCGGGCGGCGGTGCGCCCAAGGAGGAGTCGAGCCCGCGGCTGCTGGCGGTGGGCGACCTGCTGCGCGGCCGCTACCTGGTACGAGGAACGCTCGGCCGTGGCGGCATGGGGACGGTTTACTCGGCGGTCGATCAATTCCGGCTTGACGGTTCCACCGGCGATCAAAAGGTCGCGCTCAAGGTGTTGCACACCGAGATCATCAAGCGACCCCGGTTGTTCGCCGAGTTGCGGCGCGAGTTTCAATATCTGCAGAAGCTCTCGCATCCCAACATCGTCCGTGTTCATGAATTCGATCGCGATGGCGAACTCGCGTTCTTCACCATGGAACATTTGAGCGGCGCGCTGCTGAGTACGGAACTGTCCGCCCATGAAGGTTCGCGCCTGCATCGACCCTACGCGCTTGCCATCATCAGAGACGTCGCTTCCGCGGTCGCTCACGCGCATACGCGGGGAGTCGTGCACGGTGACCTGAACCCGGGGAATATTTTCATCACCAACGAGGGTGAGATTCGAGTACTCGACTTCGGCGCCTCTCATCAGCTGCATCGCGGACCGTGGATCTCCGAATTCGACGGTCAGCAGCAGATTGCCGTCGCGACTCCCGCTTACGCGAGTTGCCAGGTCTTGGAAGGCGACGCCGCGGATGCCCGCGATGACGTCTATGCGTTGGCCTGCATCGCCTATCAGCTGATGACCGGAAAGCTGCCGTTTGGAGACAAGACCGCCCTCAAGGCACGCTCGGCGCGTCTGCGGCTCCGCCGCCCGGAAGGTTTGCGCCAGCGGCAATGGAATGCGCTCAAAGCCGGCTTGCAGTTCGATCGCGAGCGGCGTCCGTCCGACATGCGCGCCTGGATCGATCGGCTCGACGTGCAAGGCGCCGCACCGCATCTCCCCCACCTGGTGGCGCTGTGGACCGACCGACGTCGCAGCCACAGCGAAATTGAGCAATGGAAAACCTCGGCCATCACGGCGGTCATTGCGGTCGGCATGTACTGGATGGTGACCCATCTCGACTTCTTGGCTCATGCGGGCAGCGCGGTGAGCGCCCGGGCGAAGTCTTTGATGTTGGAAGCCGAGTCGTCGCCACCGCCTGAAAAGCCGTTCGGCACGATCTCGGCCGGGCCGGAAGCGGAGAATCAGGCCATCGAGGCGCCCAGACCCCCGTCGCCGACCGTGGCGCCGGCGCAGGATCTGCCCACTCTTCACGCCGCCGCGCCGACGCGAGTGATGAGTATGACCCGTGGCAGCGGGGTCGCCAATCCCACCCTGGCCGGCAGCAAGCCGCCCGCCGCCAACGTGACCGCCCAGAACACCGAGTCGCCGCGTTCGCGACTGGAACTGGCGGCCGATGACATCGAAGTGGCGCCCGGCGAACCGATGGCGCACATCGTGATTCGACGCAAGGGGAGTTTGCACGGCGATGTCAGCTTCAATTGGTGGACTGAATCCGGCACGGCCAAGCCGGGGCGGGACTTCGTTGCGGTCAAAACCCACGTCGAACACTTGGACAATGGCCAGAGCTCTGCGAGCCTCATGATTCCCGTGGTGCAGAATCCCGTCCCCGGGCCGCCGCGCAGCTTCTACGTGGTCATCGACGAGCCGAGCGACAACGCCACGCTCGGACCGCGCACGCTCACGATGATCACCATTCCGGGAACCGCTCCGGACCCGGGTTCACAGTGACGGCGTGGCATTCAGACGTCGCCCACGGACTGCGACCTGCACGATGTTCAGTGCATGTACCACTGCGAATAATCGGGGCCGTTTTCCGTGGGGTAATCGGCGGGTAGATCCCACAGGGTGCCCGCGACGCCCGGGTGCATGGACGTGAGCATCACTTCGTTGATCACGGCGTCGTACTTGTACTCACGCACCAGGATCGGTATTCCGCCCAAGGTGGTGAAATCCCGCCACCATTCGTCCAATCCGAACTCCACGCCGAACGCAAAATCCGAGCCTTGCCTGAACCGACTCAGGGTCTCCATCCCTTTGAGGATCTCGGCGCCGCCGGGTATGGTCGCCACCTGAGCCACACACAGCTCCAGTCGTTTCGCGCCGTTCTCCCACTCCTCCCACACCCGGCACGCCCGTCCATCGGCGGACTCGAAACGAGTGGTCATGCGATAGTCGCGCGGCACCGTGGCAAGCAGGCGATCGCTCGCCGCCTTCATGTCCGCGGCCTTCTGCAGAGCGGCCGCGCGTTGATCCGGCGGGGCGTTTGCCGCAGCTTGGGCGAGTTGCTGCACGGCATCGGCGTAATGGGCGATGACTTCCCGCAGCGTGGCGTGCCGCAGAACATGCACCACATGCGCCGGATTATCGATGACGTACATGGTGCCCTCCTTGAACACGTACACCAGTTTGGCGTTCGTGCCGCCGACCCGCACCTTGCCGCCCTCGACGAAGTACTGCGTCACCACGGGTGGCATGCTCGCTCCGATCTGCGACAGGCTCTCGTCGACGGGCCTGACCGCAAAATCGTAACGCACGCCCGCGCCGGCCAATGCGGGAACAAGCAACAACGCGAACAATCGCCTCAATCCGGCTCCTCCCGCCGCGCAGGAGCGGCCGGCGATTATCACCCGACACGCGGTGGTTGCCAATCGTGCGCCCGCGCGTACACCAGTCGTCTGGCGGCTTGAAGCGCGGTGTCGATGGCCGCACGGCGATAGTCCCAGATCGGTTCCGGCGGCGGCGGCACGATGACCATGGTGGCATTGGCCTCGAACAACAGCACGGAGCCATCCTCTCCCACACCAAAATCGATGCCTGCATAGTCGAGACCGAGGCGCGCCTCGATCAGCCCCAGACCCGACATGGCAACCGGTCCGAGTACCCCGCCCATGTCGTCGAGGAATCGTTGTTCTTCCTCGCGATGACGCAGCTCGCCCATGGCGGCGCTGAAATAATGCACTTTCCAATCCGCCGATATGGCGAGGTGCAATGGGTAGATTTCTCCGTCCAGGAACATGGCACGATATTTTCGCGCGAGGCCGTCACGGCCACGCGCATCGAGATACTCGATCGCAAAGAGTTCCTCCCCCGGAAGAGACGCGACTGCCTCAAGAATTTCCGACGGACGATCGACGCGCACGAAATGCGCCCCCATGTGATAGCCCGGCGAGCGGAGCAAGAGCGGAAATCCAAGCGACTCTCCGAGCGCCTCGAATTGCGCGTGATCGCCGCGCGCGATGCGCCGAACCGCGGGTGCGGTGACCCCCGGCAGACCGGCCAGCCTCCGCGCATTTTCCAGCCGGCCGGTCTGTAGAACGCGTTCCGGCAGGTTGATGACGGGCGCCCGCGTGCGCGTGACCAGGGATGCCGCCCGTTCCAGAGTCGCTGCGCACAGATCGGCGTCACCGATGGCGTTGAACACCGCCGTGTGGGGTGGCAGCGGTTCGCCGGGATCGAAGAAATCGACGTACAGGGCGGTCACGCTGAACACCCGATCGTCCAAAATGAGCTGGGTCGCGACGTTGCCGAAGCGGGCCGACACCAAGAGCAGCACGGACAGCGCGGCGCCTCGACCTCGATAAGGTTTCACCACCGAGGCATGACCGGTGAAGCCCCGATACCGGTGTTCTTCGGCAGCCGCACGGAGCCCAAGTTCATCGAGCGTTCTGGCCAATCCCTGATGGGCTTCGGGAAACTCCGGGTTCGCCTCGAGCGCCGCTTCGTATTGTTCCCGCGCCGCGTGCAAGTCTCCATCCTGAAAATGCAAATTGCCGAGATTCACCCGGCCCACCGGATTGTGCGGATGGCAGCGCACCGCTTGGGTGTAGGCCGTGCGTGCGGCCGAGCGGTGACCGGTCGCGAGGGCCACCGCGGCCAGCTCATTGAGTGCGTCGAAGTGGCTCGGCAGCAGCCGCAGGACGTCGATGTACGCCTGCTTCGCGGGCTCGTCATCTCCCGCCGACGCCAACCGTCGAGCGTGCTCCAGAAGCCGCTCCAGAGGTTCAATTTGCGACATAGGTGCCCGTTTTCCCGTGATAATCCCGCTCCATGAATCCCGCGAGCATTTGCATCGTACGATTATCGGCGATCGGCGACACCTGTCATATGGTGCCCATCATCCGCACGCTGCAGAACGCCTGGCCGGAGTGCAAGATCACCTGGATCATAGGTCGCATCGAGGCCAGGTTGATGTCGCTGCTGCCTGAAATCGAATTCCTCACGCTCGATAAGAACCACTTCGTGGCGGAATGGGGATCGCTGCGGTCGCGACTCTCGGCACGGCGCTTCGACGTATTGCTCCACATGCATGTGAGCCTGCGCGCCAGTCTCGTGAGTCTCGCCGTACGCGCACCGGTGAGGATCGGCTTCGATCGCGCGCGAGCCCGCGACTTCCAATGGCTGTTCACCAATCGGCAGATCCGCGCACGGCGCAACGAGCATGTTCTCGACAGCTTCTGGGGATTCACCGAGGCGCTCGGCATCGGCGACCGGCGGCTGGAATGGAATATGCCGTTGACCGCCGAGGCAACCGCCTACGCGCAAAGCGTCATGGGGGACGGAGGCTCGCCGACGCTGTTGGTGAGCCCGTGTTCGAGCCGTGCCATCCGCAATTGGCGGCCCGAGTTCTACGCCCGGGTGTGCGATCACGCGGTGCGGCGCTGGAAGATGCGGGTCGTACTGTGCGGCGGACCCAGCGCCGACGAACGCCGGATGGGCGATGCCATCGTCGCGCAGGCGAATTGCAAGCCCATCAATCAGATCGGCCGCGATACGCTGCCCCAGATGCTCGCTCTGCTCGCCGGAGCCACCGTGCTGGTGAGCCCGGATTCGGGGCCCGCCCACATGGCGACGACGGTGGGCACACCGGTGATTGGTCTGTATGCCGCCACCAACCCCGAGCGCAGCGGCCCTTATCTCAGCCGGCAATGGTGCGTGAACCGCTTTCCGGAAGCCGCCCGAACCTTCATGGGCCGCGAACCCGCTGAGCTCCCATGGTGGGTGAAGATCGAAAAGCCCGGCGTCATGGATTTGATTCAGGCAGAGGACGTGATCGAACGCCTGGACGCTTTCATGCAACTCACCGGCGGAAAGCGCCCCGTGGAGTGTGCGCCGCGTCAGTTCTTGGTTTGAGCGAGGCCGGGAGAGCTCAAGGCGGGCGACACCGCAGTGGGCGCAGCATCCACGGGCACCATCGGAAGGTTGTAGGGATCGACCTTGGACTTCGCGTCCTCAACCTGGCGTGCCCGTTCCTGGTCGAGCCGCAGCTTCTCCCGGCTCCGCTCGAATTCGGCGTTACGCTTCGCTTCCTCGGCCGGATCGACCTGCTCTGCCAGGCGTTCGATGGCGATTCGCGCATTGAGGCAATCCGTGTTGTTGCGCGCCTTGGCCGGATCCTGGTTGCACTTCAAGATGACCCCGTCCAAGGCAACGCGGTCCTCCATCAGATCAGCGACGGTCATGGGCGGGACGCGCTTCGGCGAGCAGCCGACGCCGCCGGCCAGCAGAAGACCGAGGGTTGCACAGGCCAAGAATTGTCGGGGGAGAATTTGCATAAGCTGTCCTTCGACATGGTATACAAACGCCGCCACGGCGCGAGTGGGGGTGCTGTGACGCGTCTCACGACTTGCGGAAATCGTCTGTTGGCCAAGGTGAACTTGCGCACGCTGCGCGGCGGCTGTACCGTTCTTTCACGATATGGCCAGCCCAACCCACGATGCCCCCAAGCTCGATTTCGAGGCCGCGATGCGTGACCTCGAGGAGCTGGTCGAACGCCTGGAAACCGGCGATTTGCCGCTCGAAGAATCGCTGGCTGCCTTCGAACGGGGGGTGCTGCTCACCCGGAGCTGCCAGACGGCGCTCAAGGAGGCCGAGCAGAAAGTGGAGATTTTATTGAAGAAGTCCGGTGAACCCGGAGCCTTCACCATCGAAGAGGGATCAGACCCCGCTTGAGGCGCCCCGAACACCGCCAGTCAATGACCCATACTTTGCTTATGTTTCAGTTACTTACCGGAAGACCATGGCGCGGTGTGCGCCACGTTTGAGCCAACTCCCGGCGAATCGACTAACATCATTGAAACCCCGCGCTCCCGGCACCATGTCGCTTAGGGATCGCTCCAGGAAATTGAAGCCGAAATGAACGTTGCCGCCCCTGCCCAGAAACCCACCGTGTCCGCCATCGAAGACGTCCAGGGACGGGCCGACAGTCGTCGCATCCCGATCAACAAGGTTGGAATCAAGGACATCGTACATCCGGTCAAGGTGAAGGACCGCGCCCGCGGCGAGCAGCACACCGTGGCCACCTTCAACATGTATGTGAACCTGCCGCACAACTTCAAGGGCACCCACATGTCCCGCTTCGTCGAGATTCTGCATCGCGGGCGGGAAATCTCGGTCGATTCATTCGGCGTCATGCTGAAGGAAATGACCGAACTCCTGGGTGCGACCTCCGGCCACATCGAAATGACCTTTCCCTACTTCGTGATGAAGACGGCGCCCGTCTCGGGCGTCGAGAGCCTGATGAATTACCAGGCGACCATTTTCGGCGAACACCATGACGGTGAAACCAGCGTCTGGCTCAAGGTGGTCGTACCCACCACGAGTCTTTGCCCCTGCTCGAAGAAGATCTCCGACTACGGCGCGCATAACCAGCGCTCGCATATCACCTTGATGGCGAGGCTCAACGAGCATATGTGGCTCGAGGAACTGATCGACATCGCCGAAGGCGAGGCCTCCTGCCAGGTGTACGGACTGTTGAAGCGGCCTGACGAAAAATTCGTCACCGAGCGGGCCTACGACAACCCCAAGTTCGTCGAGGACACCGTGCGTGATGTGGCCGTGGCCCTCAACAAGGACAAGCGCGTCCGCGCCTACGTGGTCGAATCGGAGAACTTCGAATCGATCCACAATCATTCCGCATACGCGATGATCGACCACGACAAAGATGCGGCGAGCCCCTAAAGGCCGTCGCCCGCGCTTCAGGAGGATACGCGCTCGGAACTCTGCAGGCGGCCGATCATGTTGCGCAGGAACACCTGGTTGAAACGCAGCTGGCATTCGGCAGAGACCTGTTCCAGCAGAGTCGAGCTCACCTTCATCACGGTGACCGGGCCCGCTGCCTTGATGGTGGCCGTGCGCTTCGCGCCGCGCACGTAGCTGGTCTCGCCGAAACAATCGCCGCTGTCGAGATAGCCGAGCGCCTTCGACAGGCGTTCCACCGCGACCCGTCCCTGCACGATGATGTAGAAGCGATCATCCATCTCGCCTTCTTTGACGATCTCCTCGCCATCGCCGTAATCCTGCCAGCTGCTCGCGCGCAGCACCTCCCAGATTTCACCGTGCGAGAACTCGTGGAAGAACTTGAGCTTGCGCAACAGGCTGAATTGCTCCTGACTGTCGATTCGCTTGTAGAGGGCGCGCAGTTTCTGATGCACACGGGTGAGCTCGGCGGCGAAATCCAGCCCCGTCTTGTAGCGCTTTGCGGGATCCTTTTGCAGGGCCATGGCGGTGACGTTCTCGAGTTCCTCGGGAATGTCCGGACGCAGGGTATGGATGGGCGGCGGCGTGGCAAACACGATCTGATGCAGCAGTTTCTGCAGGTTGCCGGCGCGGAAGGGCCGCATTCCGGTGAGCAGCTCATACATCACCGCACCCAGCGAGTACAGATCCGAGCGGTTGGTGAGCTCGATCGATTGCACCTGCTCCGGAGACATGTACGACGGACTGCCGGCGATGCCTTCGATGCGCGAGATGTCCGAGTCGGCTACCAGCGCGATGCCAAAATCGATGATGCGCACATCGCTCTCGAGCGTGAGCATGATGTTGCTGGGCTTGATGTCACGATGGATCACACCGCGGCTGTGGGCGTAGTGCAGCGCGCGCGCGGCCTTGTAGACCAGCTCGACCACGTCGTCGACGCGCAGCAGGTTGTCCGGGCGGCAATAGGCGGCGAGCGTGCGCGCGCCGTGCACGTGCTCGGTGACGATGTAGCAATGACCGTTCTCTTCCCCCGCATCATAGATCGGCAGGATGTTCGGATGCTGAAGCATGCCGACCATGTGCGCTTCGGAAAGGAACATCTTGCGTGCGACGCGCTGGCGATTCTCGTCCGCGCTCGCATCCATGTTGTAGACCTTGATGGCGACGTCGCGGCCGTAGTAGGGGTCATGCGACAAATACACGACGCCGGTGCTGCCGCGGCCCACCTCGTTGATGATGACGTATTTGCCGATCTTCGGAGGCAGCGTGGCTCGGCTGTTCTGATACTTCGAGTGCTGGGACCGGATGTTCAAGTGTGACCGCGCGCGTGCAGCGCCTACGTTGTTTGGTGCGACGAGAATACGGGCGCGATGCGCCGCATACTGTGATTTGGGTCGAGGGCTCAGCGAAAGTGATCGAAGCCCGAGGAAGGAGCCGCATAGGAGGCTCCCTCCAGCAGCCACTCCACTCCATCTCCCGGAATAAGTTCACCGATCGCGGTGAGCATTAAGTTCAATCGTCGTGCGGCGGCCTCGAGCTCTGCGAGGCGCGGCGCCGGCACCGCGAGCAGCAGCTCATAATCATCGCCTGCGGCGAGTGCAAGCTCGCGCGCCGGCCCGATCGGCAACGACCTCCGCAATGCATCCGACAGCGGCAGACGGGCGACGTCCACGCGCGCCGCGAGTCCGCTCGCGGCGGCGAGTTTGGGCAGGTCGCCGACCAAGCCGTCCGACAAATCCATGGCGGCGCTCGCAATGCCGCGCGCCGCGCGGCCGAATGCCACTCGTGCCGTGGGATATTGGAAGCGTTTCACCAGCGCCTCTGCGGCCGCAGGGTCCATCGGCGCCAGGCGGCCCATGCAAAGACCGAGTCCGGCACCGGCATCACCGAGCGTGCCGGTGACCACCAGCACGTCGCCCGCCCGGCCGCCGGCTCGCCCGAGCGCGGTGCCGCGCTCGACGCTGCCCAAGATGCTCACGCTGATCGTGAGCGGACCCGCGGTCGTATCACCGCCCACGAGAGCGACACCTTCTTCGTCGGCCAGCCGTAGCAGGCCGCCGGCGAATTCCCCGAGCCATTCGCCATCGGCGGCCGGCAGGGTCAAGGCCAGGGTGGCCCACAGGGGCGTCGCGCCCATGGCGGCGAGATCGCTCAAGTTCACCGCAAGGACTCGATGGCCGATCGAATGCGGCGGACTGTCGAATGGGAAGTGCCGCCCCGCCACCACCGTGTCGATGGCAGCGACCAGGTCGTGATCTGCCGGCAGGCGCAGCACCGCTGCGTCATCGCCCACACCGAGAATCACATCGGCACGCGTCGGACGGCGTGCGCGCGCGAAGAACCGATCGATCAGTTGGAACTCACCGAGCGGCTGGTCCGCGGGCATTGGGCTCCTTGAGGTCCTTACCCGAGCGGCTGCCCGGCCGGGCTCGCCGATTTTCCGTATTCGTCGGGACGCAACTGCCGTGCGGCGCGATCCAGGACCGCATTCACGTACTTGTGGCCGTCGGTCGCCCCGAACTGCTTGGCGAGTTGCACCGCCTCGTCGAGCGCGACGCGATACGGCAACTCGGGATGGCAGGTGAGCTCGTACAAGCCCAACCACAATACGGCATGCTCGATGGGATCGAGTTCGAGCGGCGGAATGTCGCCGAGAATGGCCAGCCGCGCATCGAGCTCATCGCGGCTCGGCGCAATGGCGGCGATGAGATCGCGAAAATAATCGCGGTCGACGCGATCGGCCTCCGGATCGGCGGCATACTGCTGGTGCGTGTCCTGCCAGGTGCGCGGATTGATCTGCAGTTGATACAACGCCTGCAGCGCCAACCGGCGCGCGAAACTGCGGGCGCGGTTCAGGTTTCGGTCAAGCATCCAGGCGGCGCAGCAAATTGGCCATTTCAACGGCCGCGAGCGCGGCATCGGCGCCCTTATTGCCGGCCTTGCCGCCGGCACGATCGACGGCCTGCTGCATGGTTTCGGTGGTGAGCACACCGAACGCCACGGGCACGCCGGACTCGAGCGCGATGCGCGCCAACCCTCCGGCACATTCACCCGCCACGTAGTCGAAGTGCGGTGTTTCGCCGCGCACCACGGCGCCGAGCGCGATCAGCGCATCATAGCGCCGCGACAGAGCCAACTTGCGGGCCACGATGGGAATGTCGAAAGCGCCTGGAACGCGCACGATCTCCACCTGCTTTTCGTTCGCACCATGACGCTTCAGCGCATCCATCGCGCCGCGGATCAACGGCTCGACGATGAAGTCGTTGAAGCGCGCGGCGACGAAGGCGAAACGCAGGTCGCGGGCGAGGAGTTCACCTTCGAAGATTTTCGATTGTTCATTGGCCACGGCTGTCGATCCTTGCTCGATTGTCTGCGGCAGGTTGCGCCGCGTGCCGACGCAGCCGCCGGCGAACCCTGTCCTGCCAGTATAATCCCTGGGCGCTCAATCGCCCCCATCCACGTACTCCGTCACCTCGAGGTCGTAGGCGGCGAGGCCCTGAAGCTGCTTCGGCGCGCTCAATACACGCATGCGCGTGAGCCCGAGATCCTTCAAGATCTGCGCGCCGATTCCATAGGTGCGCACCACGGTGGCGCCGGCATTACGCGGCGCGCTGGGCTTGGCATCGAGCTGCCGCACGTTGTCCATGAAATCCCGCGGAGTTTCCTCAGGCCGCAGAATCACGACCACCCCCGAGGGTTCGCGGGCCACACGGCGCAGCGCGGCCCGCAGCGGCCAGCCCAGCTTCTCGCTGCGCACGCCGACCACATCGCGCATGAAATCCTTGATGTGCACCCGCACCAGGGGCGGTACCGCGGAGTTCAGCTGCCCCTTGACCAGCGCCACGTGCACGTTCTTGTTCACATGGTCCTCGTAGCAACAGAGGCGGAAGACCCCGTATTCGGTGTCGACCGACTCCTCGTAGATGCGCTCGACCGATCGCTCGTTCTTCAGGCGATAGCGGATGAGATCGGCGATCGTGCCGATCTTCAGGTGATGCGCGGCGGCGAAGCGTTCAAGGTCCGGTCGCCGCGCCATGGTGCCGTCATCGTTCAGGATTTCCACGATCATCGCCGCCGCCGAGAAACCGGCGAGCCGGGCCAGATCGCAGCCCGCTTCGGTGTGCCCGGCGCGCGTCAACACGCCGCCCGGCTGCGCCATCAGCGGGAAAATGTGGCCCGGTTGGCGCAGATCCTCCGGCAGTGCCTGCGGAGCCACCGCCGTTTTCACCGTATGCGCACGATCATGGGCGGAAATGCCGGTGGTGACACCCTCCGCCGCCTCGATCGACAGCGTGAAATTCGTGCGGTGCGAGCTGTCCGTATCGCTCACCATCAGCGGCAGCCGCAGCTGGCGGCAGCGCTCGCGTGTCAACGTGAGACAGATGAGCCCGCGGCCGAAGCGCGCCATGAAGTTCACATCCTCCGGTCGCACGCATTCCGCAGCCATGATGAGATCGCCCTCGTTCTCGCGATCTTCGTCGTCCATGATAACGGCCATCTTGCCCGCGCGGATGTCGCCAAGAATTTCGTCGATCGTATTCAGTCCGCTCATAGTCCTTGCTCGTGTGTTAATCGCGAAAGTACCAACCTCAAGTCCTGCTCGATCAAGCGGTGATCCAGAAACGCGAATCGCGGCAGCGGCACCGCGCGGTTCGAGCCCAGGAGCGCCGCGAGCGGCGGCGCATCGCACCCCAGCAGATGCGGCGCCACGTACAGCACCAACTCATCGACGAGGTCTGCATCGAGGAATGACCCGGCGAGCCGCGGCCCGCATTCGACGAGCAGCTCATTCACCTCGAGCGCGGCGAGCCTCTGCATCGCGGCCGCAAGATCCAGTCCCCGCCCGTCCCGCGGCAGCCGCAGGGTCCGCACCCCGCCGGCATACTCCGCCGCATCCTCGGCGGCGAAACGCAAGGCGCGCTCATCCTTGAATATGATGGCATGGTCGGGGCAACGCTGGTCCGAATCCAGCACCACCCGCAGGGGCTGCCGCACCCAGTCACCGTAGCCAAGCCGCACATCGAGCCGCGGATCATCGGCGAGAACGGTGCCGGCACCGGTGAGCACGGCGGAGCTGCGCGCCCTCAACGTCTGTACATCGGCCCGCGATGCGGCATCGGTGATCCAGCGGGGGGTCCGCGTCGCATGCGCTGCATCGGGGGCCGCATCCGCCGCCGCCGTGCGCGCGTCCAGGCTCATCGCCAGTTTCAACCGGACGAAGGGGCGGGCGCGCTCGAAGCGCGAGAAAAATCCCGGGTTGAGCCGCCGTGCCTCGGCCTCGAAGGGCGCCAGGGTGACGGCGATCCCCGCCGCCTCGAGCCGTCGAATACCCGCGCCGGCCACGCGCGGGTTCGGATCCACGGTGGCGCACACCACCCGCTCGACGCCCGCCGCGATCAATGCATCGGCGCAGGGCGGGGTGCGGCCGGTGTGACTGCATGGCTCCAAGGTCACGTAGGCGGTGGCGCCCGCGGCCGCTGCGCCTGCGTCGATCAATGCGCGCACCTCCGCGTGGGCTTCGCCCGCGCGCACATGCCAGCCCTCGCCGACCACCTGTCCGGCGCGCACCAGCACGCAGCCGACGCGCGGATTCGGATCGGTCGTATAAAGCCCGCGCGCGGCAAGTTCGAAGGCGCGCAGCATCGGGCCGGCCGGCTGCGGCGCCATTGGGCCCGCCGGCTGCGGCGCGGGCGGCGTTGCCTCGGGCGGCGTCGGCGAAGGACTCACCGCGGCTCACCGCCGGGTTCATCGCCGGGCAGCAGAGGCAACTGGTCCTTGGAGGGTTCACGCCGCCGGCGCTGACGCCGCAATTGATCGATTTCGGTGCGGAATGCCTCGATGTCCTGAAAGCTGCGATACACCGACGCGAATCGCACATAGCCGACTTCATCGAGATGGCGCAGTTCCTCCATCACCATGTCGCCGACACTGCGCGAAGCGATCTCCCGTTCCCCGAGGCTGCGCAGCTTGTGGCAGATGCGCGCCACCGCGGCGTCGATCGCTTCCCGGCTCACCGCTCGCTTCTCCAGCGCCTTCAACATGCCCGACAGGAGTTTGTTCTCATTGAAGGGTTCGCGGCTGCGGTCGTTCTTCACCACGGTGGGGAGCAACAACTCGGCCGTCTCGAAGGTGGTGAATCGCTCGGTGCATTCCAGACATTCGCGCCGCCTTCGAATCTGGCGCCCCTCACCGGCGAGGCGCGAGTCGATGACTTTAGTCTCCGAATGACCGCAAAATGGGCAATGCATGGAGACTCTCTAACGAGGTCCCGGCGCGGCCGGCCCGGGCACGGCCGGCCCGGGCACGAGCCCCGCGACGTTCACGCATACACGGGGAAGCGCCGGCACAGTTCGGTGACATCGGCGGCCACGCGGGTGACGACCGACTCATCGCCCAGTTTGTCGAGCACGTCGGCGATCCAGTTCGCCACCTGGCGCGACTCGGCCTCCTTGAAGCCCCGCGTGGTCGCCGCCGGCGTGCCGATCCTCAGCCCGCTGGTCACCATCGGCGGCCGCGGATCATTCGGTACCGCGTTCTTGTTCACCGTCATGTGCGCCCGCCCCAACGCCGCATCCGCGTCCTTGCCGGTGATCCCCTTGTCGATCAGATCCACCAAAAATAAATGGTTGTCCGTGCCGCCGGAGACAATCTTGTAGCCGCGCTCCTGCAAGGTCTTGGTCATCGCCCGCGCATTGGCCACGACCTGCGCCGAGTACACCTTGAACTCCGGCTGCAGCGCCTCGTAAAAGGCCACCGCCTTGGCCGCAATCACATGCATCAGCGGCCCGCCCTGCGTGCCCGGAAACACCATCGAATTGAACTTCTTGTGCAGCTCCGCATGCGGCCGCGCCAAAATGATCCCGCCCCGCGGCCCGCGCAGCGTCTTGTGCGTCGTGCTCGTCACCACGTCCGCATACGGCACCGGATTCGGGTACACCCCCGCCGCCACCAACCCCGCCACATGCGCCATGTCGACGTGAAAATACGCCCCCACCGAGTCGGCAATCGCCCGAAACCGCGCAAAATCCAAATACCGCGAATAGGCCGAAAAACCCGCTATCAACAGCTTCGGCTTGTGCTCCTGCGCCAACCGCTCCACCTGTTCGTAGTCCACCTCCGCCGTGTCGGGCCGGATCCCGTACTGCACCGCATGGAAAATCTTGCCCGAAAAATTCACCTTCGCCCCGTGCGTCAGGTGACCCCCATGATCCAGGCTCATCCCCAAGATCGTGTCCCCCGCATTGAGCAGCGCCAGGTACACCGCCGCATTGGCCTGCGAGCCCGAATGCGGCTGCACGTTCGCATACGCCGCACCAAACAACTCCTTCGCCCGATCGATCGCCAGCTGCTCGGCCACGTCCACATACTCGCAGCCGCCGTAGTAACGCTTGCCCGGATAGCCTTCCGCATACTTGTTCGTCAGCACCGAGCCCTGCGCCTCCAGCACCCGCGGACTGGCATAGTTCTCCGACGCAATCAGCTCAATGTGATCCTCCTGCCGACCCCGCTCCCGCGCCATCGCCTGGGCCAACTCTGGATCAAATCCGGCAATCGTCATCGAGGC
>Ga0116228_10001047_pt1 | contig 22508 bp, 12 predicted proteins | sample S1TSphfallax_2_FD_89694 | JGI IMG/M metagenome (GOLD analysis project Ga0116228, IMG submission 89694) | Host-associated microbial communities from peat moss isolated from Minnesota, USA - S1T2_Fc - Sphagnum fallax MG | ecosystem: Host-associated > Plants > Peat moss > Unclassified | place...
AAAAATTATAAATATATGATGTATTATGCAATACTCACTTTTCACATGATGCATTATGCAAACATGCAAATATGCAAGTGTAAAATTGCTTCAAATGTACTTTAAGAATGTAAGTCAAAAGCATTAAAAAAACTTCTTCCAAGGGAAATGTGAAATTTGCAAGCGTGTCCTATAGAAATAAATACAAAAAAATAATATCAAAACATTATTTCAAACATATGTACAATAACGTATAAGGCCAAAAAAAAATAAAAAAGAAAACACGACACTAGAAACAATATACACTTAAGAAAAAAAAAAACAAAATTACTTGAAAAAATAATCAAAGGTATATTTGAAGTGCATATGTTGGTGATGAAGCTTATAAGTGCAAAAAAATTGAACCTTCAATGAAGCTCCAACTTGCATAATAAGGTAGGGCTAATACCAATGACAAAAGGGGGAAAACACCACAAGCAACATTGGTAGCACCATGAGCAAAAAACAAAGAGGGGGTGAGTAGTGGTACTTGAAAAAAAAACCCATGTGCAGCTTCTGAACAACATTTGGAAGCATTTGCAAAACATAAGCAACACCATGAACCACATTGGCAATGCCTAAACTTGCATCAACATGTGCATGAAAAACATTGGCAACACCTTATAGCATGCCAAAAAGCCCTAACAATGCCCAAGCATCATTGAAAGTGTGTGAGCACCACCAATAGAACTTGAAACTCTTTGAAAACCATTGGTAGCGCCAAAGTAACATTGATGGCACTTGTAGCACACAAAATAATATTGGAAGTGCTCAAATAACACCTACAACACACATAATCAATGCTTGCACCACACACAAGCAACATTGGAAGTGGTTGAATAACATTGACAACGCACAACACTTGCAATACAAACGAACAACATCAAGAGCCCAATATCAACCTTGGAAGCTTGTGAGCAACAAAAAAAACACAAGTAGCATTGGTGCCCATGAAACATGAAATCCACCTCCAACAACTACTATTAACACTTGTAGCAAAAAAACAACAAATCACTCAGCACCTCAAGAACAAAAAGCCCTATAACTAAAAACAAGAAAACAAGTAAAAGCACAATGAAAAAACAAAGAACACCAATAGCCAAAAAAGAACGAAGAAGACCTAACAACACTTGTAGCACCCAGAAAAATAAAGAGAAAAAAGCAATGCTCTCTAGAAAGAATGAAGAAAAAACAATTGGTGAAGAGCTGGTCACAAGTTGAAGCAAACAGGAAAAAAACACATGAAACAAGAAGTTGTTGAGCTTCTTTTCTCTTATTCTCCATGCAAAAAAAGTGATGCCTCCAACTCTAGTTGCTTCCTGTAACCCAAACCCTGAACAACTACCTAACCTAAACGTAGGTAGCCTACAACCTAAGACCCTACCTCTAGACTCCTTAAATCATAGAAAGTGTATGAGCTAAGAATCATACTTGGGGTTATTCACATAACCTATCCAGGTATGATTTTAAAAAAAATTCATGAGAAACTGGTTCTTTGTGAACCCGTTCTCTCAAAAATGATACCATGTACTCTGGGTATCAACCCAGGTAGCACCCGGGTTGATATGAACCAGTTCTTATTGAGAGAACGGGCTGATAACCGGCCTGGTTCTGGAGGGCAGTTTGATACCCACCCAACACTGGTAAATTCCCTCCCACGTCTACCATCTTGTTGACCTGTAGTGTATTTTGGCTTGTGATCACCTTGTGCTTTTAGGGTGGTAATGGACATTCCCAAAATAATAAGGGGCCGCCTAGGAGGAGCCAGTAGCCTGGGGCTTTACCCTACACATACGGTGGCTTGCTCCAAGACTAGAACATTTTAACCGGGCCTTAGTTACGGCTGGAAAATCAGTAAGTAAAGAGCCTAGGATAAAAGACAAAAAGAAAAGAAGAAAAGAGAGACAAGAAAGAAACGGGCAGGGAAGGGGAAAAAGAGAGTGGAAACCGGACAAATCGGGCAAGAAGGGAAAAATAGTGCGCGCGCGCGCGGCCGGCGGCGGTGGCGGCGTCGTCTTCCTCTTCTTGTGGAGAGGATGAAGAAAAAGGGCAGACGAAGAAGACAGGCGTTGATACAAGCGTCCTCTCGTAACGACCAGTTTGCAATTTCCTTCCTCCCATGGACATTCAAGTCTTGCGATCTCTGTCCTGATCATCAGTAGATGCCCAATTTCCGCAAGTCTCTGTTGTGCAAAATTCGCGTAACTTACATCTTCCCGAGTAATATTTGATTTGTGCTTTGATTTAATGGCAGTGACCGGGCGGGTCATGGGTTAAAAATGTCTGCATTCAGCCAGCCACGCCTGCTGCAGGGAGGCATCATCATCGACTGCATGATCATGAACCTAGTCTGGATTCTCTCCATGTATTGACCAACCCACATGATGATTTCCTGGTGCTACCTCCATTCATTCATGACCAGTTTGTTTGTGTTTGTGTTTTTTTTTTTCAAATAAGGTTTTTGGTTAATCTCCGGGCGGCCCTTTTCTTCTTCTTCTTTCCTCTGGTCTTGTCGGAATCATTGAAACTTGCTGGGAATGAATGATTCCAATTAACTCATATTCATAAATGCGGGGAAAGTAGGGAGCCCGATTTGATGATTAATTCCTAAGCATTGAGCATCATCATGAAGAAGAAGAAGAACAACAACGTCTTAAATTTATATATTACTATGCCAAGATTCGATCCGCGACGGATCTGTGCGATCGATCGAGCAGGGGGGTTTTATAAGTTTTGGATTTGCATTCTTTGACCAAAAAAATTCGAGTAAGCATGTCCAAGTGAAGATTTTTGAGGCAAGTTTGATCTACTACACGAGCGGGCGGGCAGGCGGGCAGGCGGAGGGACGATTGGACGGGCTACATTTTTATGGATGGGTCAACGAGCAGGCAGTTGATATGCTGATGTGTTGTGAACAGTTACCTAGTGTGATATTCTATTTACAAACATTTATATTGAATCATTTACTCTTTCGGATTCCCCAATCTTTGCAGGAAGGACATTTCGCTGTTGTGTAGCAGTGATGAGCACGGTCCCTAGAATACCTATGTGGTAGAAGTAATAAAAGTAAGTACTGCACTTGTCGTGGTAGTCCAGGGTCTTATGAGAGAGAGAGATATGTCAAGAGAGAGGGACAGTGAGAGCTCTTGAGAGAAAGAGATCTTAAGACACACACAGTTCTTGAGAGAGAGAGAGAGAGAGAGAGAGAAAAGGGGCTCTGTTGTGAATAGGATGAAGAGATTTGATGAAGAGGGGCAGTTTTATTAATGTTCTTTGCAATTTAGATTTAAGGGCATTTGATCTAATCCTGGTGCTCTCCACGGCTTATACTGCAATGATCAGGACTAAGTTTTTGATCATTTGCCCAGAACCAATTGGCAAGAAGAAGGTGTTGGCCGCGGAAGTTGTCGAAGATGTTGCTGCATGCTGCTGCTGCCCCCACAACAACTGAGGTTGAGTTTGTGTGGGTCCTCATCTCATCACACACGACCATCAGATTTTTTGGAGGAGGCGGATGTGCCATACTAGGTAGTAATCGACACTAGTGGCTGCTAGTAGCGCTGCTGCTGCTGCTGGCCCATGCTGATGAGATATGAGTAGCTAGCTACCAGAGAGGAGAAAAGCAGGAAAGGGCTTTGACAACCCTGGAAGAACGGCCTTGTCAGTCAGTCTCCCCTTTGTTTACTGTAAAAGACAGACACACACAGAGACAGAGAAAGCAGACGGAAGAAAGAGCGAACTCGGCAACTTCACATGCCCGGGAAGAAGAGCCTGCAGGCCTAGTTCTTGGTAAGTGCACTGTTTCAATATTCTCTGGTGATCATGATTGCCCAGAGTTAAGTAGCCAGTGTTAGGGCTTGTTTCCGTGGGTTTGTCTGCAACAGCTCCTCAAGACGTTGATGCAATATGTGTGTGTGTGTGTGTGTGTGGAGGGTCACAAGAATCATTTATGTGTGTGTGCTCGTAATGATCTGCAGCAGCCTAAAGTATTGGAGATCACCTTCCTTTGGGTTTCTTTTCCAAGAGAGGAGGGCTCAAAGAGGCATTTAGACTTTTCTTGGGGAAGAATTCTCGGGGCTTCCCGAGCTAGCTAGTGTCGAGTTTGAGTCGAGCTGCTGCAGTAAATATGGATCCAGATTGCAAGTTACCAGGGTGGTAGAGAAGTACCCATCTTCCATTTGTAAAGCTTCTCAAGAAGTTCTCACGCAACGTTTTTAGATGTTGCAGAGATTCATACCGGCTTGCAGCAGAAGAGAACGAGCGATCCCAGCTTGGTCGACGCAGACTTGGTTTTCTGAATGCTGGATTTTGCGACGCAAGCACACTAGGGAGGCCTGGAGAGCTAATAAGGAAGGGGCAAGTTTCAGCTTCTCCTCCACAACAACTTGGCTGTTGTGTGTACAGGAACGCTGCAGCTTTCTCTAAGGCTCTGTTAGGTTGGTGAGTGCTGCAGTTCAGGAGTTCGACTGCTGCAACGTGTCTGGGGTTGGTGATCAGTATCATGTGCCTCCAGTTTGCGGAAGGAGGCGAGAGAATGCGAAGTCTGTCCATGAACCACGCGAGCCTTCCCAACCTGCTGGGAAGCAGCAGCAGCTTGTATAGTAACTGCAATCTGAGTTTCGATGACATGACAATCCGGGGGCCGCGCAACAACAGCAGCAGCAGCAGCAGCACCTTCCGTGCCGGCGCGAGCAGCTACAACTCCGGCTCGTATGATCGAGCATCCAGTACTAGTGGATCAGATATCCAAGCGAACGTCGAGGCCGCCAGCTTCACTTTCCAGGGCGCGCTGCAGAGTATGTCGCCAGGCCACACCATGTGGGGGGGGCGAGGCCGCTCTGCCGACAACATGTCGATGAGCTTGGCAGCAGCAGGAGGTTACGACACTACTACTACTAGTGCTGAAATGAAACTCTCCTGCAGCGACGAGGAGGAGGAGGAGGAGATGGAACACGCCTGCACCAGCATAGACGATATCGGCAAGCTGGACTTCGGCGCGACCAACGAGGAATCTGAAAATTCACTGCAACTGGGTCCGAAAGCAGATGTCGACGGCGTGCAATCCAAGCTCTGTCCTCGAGGCCACTGGCGACCTGCTGAGGACGAGAAGCTTCGGGAGCTTGTGTCACAGTATGGCCCACAGAACTGGAACCTCATCGCCGAGAAGCTACAAGGCCGATCAGGTAACCTGATCTTCTCTTCACATTGTGCTCAAGAAATGCATTGCTCTTCAAGAACTCGATGCAGGCGCAGTTTAGCTCGTCTGATCATCGGGGGAGTCCTGATCACTGTGGATCACCCACCCACAGATTTGAGAGGAGTGCAGCTCATGGGTTTTAGGACTAGATTCACTTGGTGCGGTTTTGTGCTGCTGCAGGTAAGAGCTGCAGGTTACGATGGTTCAATCAACTGGATCCGCGGATCAACCGACGGCCATTCACAGAAGAAGAGGAGGATCGGTTGCTTGCAGCGCACCAGTTTCACGGAAACAAATGGGCCATGATCGCCCGCTTGTTTCCAGGCCGCACCGACAACGCCGTCAAGAACCACTGGCATGTGGTGATGGCGCGCAAGTTCCGAGAGCGCTCTCGTGCAGCTTATGGTCGTCGCAAACCGCAACAGCAGCAGCTGTGTCGATCCAGCAGCAGATCAGTGAAACGCAGCTGCACGGGAACTTCCATGTCGACCCTGCTGCATCATCATCATCATAGTCTGCCGGCCGATTCTCTCAGCACCTGGATGGAGAAGTACTCTCTCGCGGCCGGCGACATGAGCACCTCAGCTTCGCTTGACGCAGCAGCAGCTGCTTGTGTGTCGGGGATCACCACTGCCGCTGCTAACGGTCCTTCGCCTCCTCAGGAACTTCTCAATTCCAACGATTATCAGCTGCCTCTCTCCTCGATGTTCTCCACTCCGCTTTCCAAGATACCTCGCCTCTCAGCTTCTTCCTCCGACTCCGGATCAGGCGAACAAGTTCTTGATTTCCGAGGCAGCTATGGCGGTAGTAGCTGTGTGTCCGCCGCGGGAGTACCCCAACCTGTGCAGCTTGCAGCAGGGTCTAGAGGAGCTGGTTTGATCCTACCATCAACAAAGCTGATGAGCGAGAAACTCCAGCAGCAGCAGCAGGAACAGCAGAATATGAACTCCAGCTCCGTAAACTTAGGGCTTCTCACCAGGGCAGCCGAGGCAAGAGCCGAGAGGGGAAGCTCCATTGTACCCTCAGCGCTGGATTCCTTCCTAGGCTTGAAGGCGCAACTTCAAGGAGCAAATCTGCAGTATGCAACAAACGGTGGCCAGCTTGCTCCCCACTGGTTCCCATCTCTTCGTGGACTGAATCAAACACTGGACAAGCAGCTTAACGGATGCAGCAGCGTACCGCAGCCAGCAGCAGCAACAGCGACTGCCGCCTTTCCTAGTACAGCTCGCATGCAGATAAACCAGTTTCATGAACAGCAGCTGACTTGCAAAGACACTTCCTTAAGACTGGGTGCTGCTGCTGCCTCTTCATCCTCTTCAGCATGGATGTGTAGCTCAGTGGATCAAATGCAAGCTGACCACCATATCCATGCAGCTCAAGAAATTGGGTCAGGACTACAACCTGCTGCAGAGGCAGGAATTCCCTTCATTGATTTTCTGGGAGTGGGAGCATAAATTTTCAAGCAATATGCTAATCAATCAATGATCTGCAGTTGTTCCCTGCTGCACCCATTGATCATCCAGTCTTTGAAAATTCTCCAGGCAGCTCCACTGCCCCAGCTCTCTTTCTCTCTCTCTCTCTCTCAAGCGTAACCAACACTGTACATTGGAGATTCACTGTAACCTTAGCAATCAGTACTTAGATCTACAGATCATGTCCAGCCAAGGCTGCACACCTTTTTCCTTCTTCTTGTTTGTTCTATATTTCTCAGCTTTTTTGTAGTACTTGAAGATGTGCTGCTCAGGTGCAGAAAGAAAACAAATTTGTTTATTACATGTCTTCAAAGCAGCAGCTGCAGAAAGAAATTAGCCTTTCTTTCTGCAGCTGTTGTTTTAGGCCCCTCCCTGGATGAATGCCAAAGAACTTGTGAGCTAATGATGACATCTGATGAAAACGAAGATCCTGAGCATATATATAAATATAAATATACAATCAGGTGGCAATCAGGAATTGTGTTTCGAAATTGGTAGACATGTAGCTAGCAATTTGTGGGTTTGGAGATTGGAGATTGTGTAACAATATGAGTGTGTACGAAGGGTCTCCTTCCATTAGGCTGCTGTGATCACAGATTGTGCCCTAACAGCAGCTAGCAAGGCCCCATGACTTGATCACAGATTCCACCCCAGCATCAGCTAGCAAGGGCCCCCATGACTTGATCGAAGAGAGATGGTCTGAATTCATAGTAACTAGAAAGAGAGTTTTCAAACATTCAAGAAATAATAGTGCATTATAAAGTATGGTGAGTAATTGAATTAGGGAGGAGAGAACTTGCACAATTAGTGTAATTGTAGCTTATTAGTCAGGAACTGAAACTCTGAAGGTTCATGAGCTAATTCACATGCAATTAACCCCCTTGAGACATGTCCCTGCTGCTGCAGCAATAACATATGCACAACTACTATTTAAGAATCAGACTTATATATTTCACTCCAGCTGAGTCCTCACTCATAACATTGTCAACTGCTCTTACAACAAATTTCCTACTTCCTGCAGATTTTTGTGGCATTCTAGATCATCAATATCCTGGAGCTACCATTCTACTCTACAATCTTAATAATATTTTCATTGCTGCTTCTTGTAGTTAGAGAGCTAGAATGAATGTTGCCTGATTCAATTGACCACCTTCGGTGCTGCAAAATATTTAATGTAACAAGCAGGTTTTTCACTTTCTTCAGGATTAAACATTAAACCCACACTTGTTTTTCATCAATTTGGGGCTGCTGCATAATGATATAACACTACAAAAATAATAGTGCCATCATAATGCTACAAAAAATATAATATGTGTCGTTACCTCATGTTAAATTGTCATTTTAATGTTCTATATACCACAATAAACATCACATGTTGTGCATTGTAAAGGATCATAAAGCCACAAAGTTTATCTCACACATGTGGCTCATACTTTTTGTGTGAGAAAAATCACATTCTCTTGTAGTGAGTGTTCACGAGATGAACTGTGCGTTCATTTTTTTTGGAGGAACTTCAGTTACTGATGATTTTCCTATTTTAACTGTTTCTGGTTTGAACTTACAGTAAGGGGGCAGCAGACTTGCAGAGCCATCAGGTGATATACTTAGAGCCTCTTGTTTTCTAATGGGAACGTGGAATCATCATGATATAGTGGTAATTTAATATGTATGCTGCTGCTGCTGATTAGACGGGTAATTGAATAGTGCCTGACATTAACAAAGTTCAACTAGCTGCTAGCAGTAGGTTCAACTTCCAATCATCACACTCTTCGGCAGGAAGTTCAAAACTCCCCCAGGAACATGCAAAATATTGAACTGGGAGTAATCAAGATCATCATGTGCGGCCTACTGACTACGGACAGCTTTACTTCCTGGCCTTGTGACAAACATTTAAATCATCATCATAATAAGCTGGTTCTTCTCCCTGGATTTTTATGTCACGTCATACACACTGCATCCTAGATCTATGACCGGAAGATTGACAATGGATGGTTTTTTCGGGCTCTGGACCAGCTTTTTAATCCATAAAACAACAAGTTGTGAAGCCTTTTGTCTGTCTTTGTGAGTAGAATCCAATCCAAATTGTTTGCCGCTTGCCGAGTATAATGGGGACAGTCTTAGCAAACCATTAATGGCAAATGGCCCCCACCACCCAAGGCCGTATGTGAGTAGTGTCTGTATGCTCAATAGTGTCTTTTTAACTTCCTTTTTCCTACTGGCGTACAATTTGCTTGTTCACTCTACTACTAAGATTTTTCTCTAGACTAAGCTTGGTTCAATATCACTATTTGTTGCCTGTTACATTGGCCCAAGTGTGAAGTCATTACCCAGCTTATAGAATTTGAGTTTTGAACTGTTGTTGAATTTCTAATGATGAAGATTACTCGAAATTCAATATTTTGAGCACCTGAGGTCTAAATCTTATGAAATTACCTCGATAAAATACTACCCATTGAGCACTTTCCAGCAATACCAAAAGATCACCCTGATTTCCTAAAACAAAATTACTTTTGATTTTATTCAATTTTCAATGATATATATTTTTCAATATGCAATAACTCTTGCACAATAGGTCTAAACATCACAAAACCACATTACAAAAACCACCTCATTGCACTCTTACTCATTCACTGAGGGCTTTTTTCAAGGATACCAAGAGCACAACCAGGGGCCAAGTGGTTTGGGAGATCTTCACCTGACAAACAAAACAAACAAACAGCCTTCCTTTAAAGAATATGCCCATCTCTTTGGTTGGCCCAGGGCAGAGACTAGGGAACAACATTGTAGTTTTTCAATATTTGGTCCCACATTTTGAGGGATTTTCACCAGGTGTGTTGCTGTGAATTACTTAGTGTGAGTTCAGTTTTTGGATTTGGAGGGATTTTCACTAGGTATAAATAACTTATTGTGAGTTCATGTCTTGGACAACTTCATGCAAAACATTTAAAACTTTAACTGTTGCTGGTTTGAACTTGCCATAAGTGATTCAGCCATTATAAAATGAGACACTTGTTTGTGGACCCAGTCATCAACCTAGAGAACACTCGAGCAAGTACATACATGCACATATACACAAATATAAAGAAAAGTGCACACATACTTAGGTACAAACAAACACATGCTTCAAATGCAGGAATAGCATATTCTGTTTACTTGGTACCTACCTGTTGGAACATGCATGGTTACCCTCTGGTGCTGCAACTTGGAAGCTAAATGGGCTAAATTTGAAAGAGGTGTGTTCTTATCTGTGATAAGGCGCACCAATTTTTAGTACACTTCAATCAAAGAATTGCCGGGTTTAGGGTAGTGAATATAACTAATTTTTGGATTTGGGTTCATGTGCGTGTAAACCCATGTGCTTAAAAACTATTTTCCTACTTTGGCATGTTTGAAACCCCATGTGCCTAAAACACATGTACCAACAATATACATTAGCATATTTGAAGCTGCCATGTGGGGGGGGAGATTAGGGGATATGTTGTGGAGGCTATTTATTGGCGGTGCTTTGGAACAGTAGTTCTGATAATAGAATTATGTAAGTGGAAATCTCTTGAGTGTTCTATACACTACTGGCCGCTCCTTGCAGAAGCCAACAACCACAGTACCAGTCAGTTGGTTAGGTTATGAGGGCAAGCTGACAAAGAGTAAAACCCGTATTCAGGTATTCTCAACCTGTGTACGACGACAATGGGTGTGGGGTTTTTTTGGGGTGGGGTTGGAAAGACTCTACCATTCTAATGGGGTACCCATGGTTAAGTTCACTTTTTTAACACAAGAAAAAGCCCATCTATAAGAGGAAAATTGAACACTAGGTCTATGGAACGCTATTCAAAGTACAATATCTTTATGTATCAGCCTATTTGAATTATGGGGGCATGGGGTGAGGGAGGGGAGGAGGGGGGTCTTTTAATGTTCAATGAATCAAAACGTAGTGATTACCTAGCAAAAGCAATATTGAAATTGGAAATGAACCTTATCTTCAACTTTGGACAAGTCACCCAACGCATGCATAAACTTTCATGTTTGGTGTTGTTCCCAATTAGGCAATGTCCATTATTGGTTATAGTTGTTCGTAAAAAAGCTGGAATAAATCTTCCTCTTTATCTTGATTGGAGACTTTGGCTGAAGGCAAAATCCATTTCCCTTTCAAAGTCATTGAAAGCCTTTTGCTCCAAATATTCTTGTTTTCAGCCACCTAACATATCTGACCTCCATCTTTGAGCAAATACTAATAGCACCAGATCTTTCAACTTAGGGTGGGCCAGTTGTACATCAATTTGGCCATCTCCCAATACTCAATCAAAAGTTTGGTGGGGATATCCCATGAGTCATGAAGTGCAAGCTGATTGAACTCAACCTATTTTTCTAAAGGGCAACCAATTCTTTGGCATCTCTAGAAATAATTTGCCAAAGACAAATTGCAAGGCACACCTTTCAATTGGCACTTTGTCAAAATTCCTCAAGCTAGAGACTAGAGAAGTTGTATGCTGAGACCCAAAGAAACAAAGGAGGCAGGTCAAAACAAGTCTAATCTTAAAGCACCCATGATCACATCCACATATTTCAGCGTTATCTATAAGCACAAGAAGGACTAAGCTTCACATATTGGACAATGAGGCATTGATGCCCTCTTGCTTATCTTGTGAGAAGGGCAACATCATCCTTGCTTAACAAAATATATGTAATATAGAATAATCAACAACTACCTAGGATATTAAGGAGTCAAGTTCATTTTAATACATCTGGAAACAGTTTGTGAATAAGAGAACTTAAGTTGCCCCCACTAGATAACCATTGAATGTGAACCTAGCATGATTAAATGTTTTCTATAGTTTTCCAATTCATCCATTGAGCACTCTAAAATGGGATCCATAATGTCTTCTGGTGAAGTTAGGGAAATCCTCAATTGTAACTCTATTTTAAAAAGGTTTTGTGACTACATTCTTAACCCCTAAACACCAGACCAGCCTTTTGAGGGTTACATACCCTCTCAACCAACTAGTAGCAGACTGCAAAGGAATCAACGTGACTTGCAACACTCGCTTGTAAAACATGCACAAAACTTTTTGCCCATCAAAAACCCAACCCAACATTCCCTTGTTTTCATTAGTATTTTTGCTTGGTTCACTAAGAAGCAATGGCTACAAAGGACCATTGAGATTCTAGCTTATTAGATGAGCAAGACTTCCATTGCCCAAAACATCTCATGGTCCAATTCACCATCGCCAGTTTTTTTGCAAGTTGTGATGAGGTGAGGCAAGTCAAAGCACTTGTAGAGCACTCCACTCTCACACAACCTCCCCCCTCCCAAAATTTGAAGATCCAATCAGTAATGGTATCCTAGCTTTCAAAGCTCCTAACAACCCAAAGATGGTAAACCCAACTTTTTTGCAGGAGAAATTGGACAGATAGAGGGCAAGTAGCACCCCACTCTCCCACCCCCCAATTTGAAGCTCTAGTCAGTGACAGTGTCAAAGTTTTGAGAGTTCTCAACAACTCAAACATGCCAGCTCCACTTTGGACAGCTTTTTGCACATAATTCATATGGGTCTTCTATTTACCCTAGAATTTCTGACCTTTAATGAGGCATTGGAACTCAGTTTAATAATCCAAAACTTTATAATTTTAAAAGTTGCCCGGTACAAAGAATTAAATAAAATATAAACTTTCAACTGTGGCATTTTTCATTTCTCAATCAAATTTCTTTTGTTTGCACTGAAAGATTCAGCTTGAAGTCCTTTACAACTCTACCATGTCAAAATTTCAAGATGTCAGTTTTGGGCACATTTGTGAGAGGTGGTCCTTTATTTGGAATACGACTGTTTTGGTCAAATGTCATTTAAGGGTTAAGTTCCTAAACCATAGTAACTGGTGCTTTCCCATTAGGTAATTAATGCATAGTCTTCGAAACTCCCCAAATTAAAGAATTATTTCAGTTGTACTTTGTAAAGCAAGAAACGGTCAATGAAGTTCTCTATTAAAGTACATAACAAACCACAAAGTTATCCCATGTAACTGGTCTAGTTATAGGAATGGTCTCTGTCCATTGGTATGCAAGGAACCACAAGGTTGTCCCATGTAAATGGTTTGGTCTCTCCTATAGTAAGTTGCCTCCCAAAGAAATTGGCCTCTTCTGTAGTATCATGAAGTAGTCTAGATGCCACAATTTTATTTTATTTGTTATTCTTGTAGGCGCTGTATATATAGATAGGTAGGAAAATAGGTGACTAGTAGGTAATTAGATGTTACATACATAGGGTAAGCAACTAAGCCACCATGGTTAGCTAGGTAACTGGAACCCAACAGAAAACTGTTTCCTAACCATTTGCCATCCATCCTTCGTGGTGCAAAAGTGGGTGGTGGTTCACTCTGGGCAGTGGCTGTAAGACATTTTTTTATAATCAGCAAAGGAGGCGGTGTGTCTCTAGGCAGTTGGACAACAAAGTTCAACCCTGGATCTTGCAATACCTTTTCACGCTGTAGCAGTAGTGATGGAATTTTGTTGGAGTTTGGACATACAATAAGTCAGGTGGTATCTGATATCTGTATCCATTAAAGAAAGATGCACCACTGTAGAGATCCGTTTGAAGAGCGTTCTGGAAGAGCACGACCCACCATACCCCCTATTTGGGCCTCTATCAGTGTTTATCACATCCAAAATAGAGGTTTCATTGTTATCACAACCTCCTCACATGCACTACCAGAAATTCTGTCCTAAATCTTTAGACATTCCACTGGATAAGGAGTTGGGTGGAACACACCATCAACCAATTCACTATACTTGGGCATACTACTGAATTGAACCTTACAATGTGAGTGCAATGACACATCAGTGGATATTAATCACCATACAAAATTTGACTCCAATGTTTGTAGGCAAAACTCAAATTTGTAACATTAAAGTTACATGATATGCACATCCTGACTACGCCTAGTGTAGTAGCATACCAGGTACCTAGCTCATTATATACACAGTATCTAGTATATGTATTTTTACATATGTAGATATATCTAATGTACATATGACCTAAGTATTCCTATAGTTATATGTAATATATTTAAGTACAAGTAGGTATATACCTTTACATGGCTATACCTAGGTCATACATATGCTAGGGTAAGCCATATATATGAAAGCTAATTTGTACATAGATTAGTTTGTATGTATGTATGTAAGCTAAGACATGGTACATACATAGGTAGATCAACCTAGCCTATGTACCTAGGTTAGTTAAGTTTGCCTATCTTAACTTAGGTCTACCTAAGTCTGCTTAAATCAGCATAGGTTACCCTAGGCCAACCTAAATTAGCCTAGGGTTTTATCAACCCCCAACAGTTATAAACCATCGTTGACAAGGGCAGTTTTATCAACCCACAACAGTTATTGGTGGCGGCACATTCATTTTATGACATTTTGTTTTCTCTGGCATATCCTAAATTGTACACACATCCCCCAAATGACTTTGTCACCAATCCATAAGTTACCAAAAAAGATTCATGCAATTCTTTCAAAATGTGATAATGTGATTGAAAACATTCAAATTTGCATGTCATGACAAGTTTTTTTTTTTTTGGGTGTGAAAATTTGCAGAAATATGAAATATATATATAGAAAGGGAAATTTTTTATCACATACTTCAGATTTTTTAAAGAAAAAGTCACTAGATTTTGGAATTTTTTTGATAATCCCATTGCGACATTTTTCTATTGGTTTTCATTTGGTTGCATTTTTTTCAATGTTTATAAGTTCCTGGAACATGTCACCATTTAATGTGGATAACTTTTGAATTGTTAGTAACTAATGTGAAATCAAAAAAAGAAACAAAATAACAATCATGACAAATTTTCTTTCACAAAAACATGATTTTTTAAAAAAAATCCCTAGCTATGACCAATTTATCATACAGTATGGATTGTTAATATTACATAAATGGCAGGGCCATTGCATATAAACACCTTATTGTTTATTCTTGTTCATCCCAGCTTTCAATGCTCTCCAATGGCACAAAAAGTTGTGTTCGATATGAGAGGCATAGCAACAAGCAAAAAACAACCCAAACACATGCGGTCTTACAAAGGTCCTGGAAACATGGTGGGTGTAAGGAGAGAACAAGCTTGATAAGTTGAAAATGGAATAAACTGTCCCTTCCCCTTTTCATGGCCACCCTATTATCCGCATGAAAATTCAACCACTCAAAATATGGAGAAATCTCACATCCCATGTGATGAGGCTAGTGAATCAAAAGATGAAAAAATCTCACATCCCTTGTGACAAGGCTAGTGAATAATGATGAGTTATCCTTGTTGATGGCCAAAGAATTGTCCAAACTGGAAACTATTTTCCCACATGCGGTCACTAGAAATATGCGTTGTCACTAGAAATAACTTAAGAGCTCCTTGCCTAAAACTTGGCACAACCAAACAAATTCTTTGTAGAATCTCTGAGATTTGAAAATTAGGTACCTATGGATGGGATTCGAGTTAAAGGGGTTAATTTTCAAATCCAAAAGAAGACACAAATGCGAGTTTGATCCAAAATTCCTGAAGACACATAAATGGAAGATTGGAGTCCTCCATGGCTAAGCCAGACCATTGGAATTTGGACCTAGAATTTTTTAAGCCAAAGATCTTCTATTTGAATTTAATTTCCAAAATGTAAAATAATGGACGATAAGCATTTTCTCTGTCGCAATTAAAAAATTGACTTTAAAAACAAAATCTGGTGATTTTTTAATACACCTCAGAAGTCAGTTTGGGGGGGGGTTGGGCCTAAACCCTAATACCTTTAATTTTATGGATTAGGTCCCTAAGTTCCCTGTGACCAGGCCTTTTTGCATGGGCGAAATTTCGCCACTTGGTGAATTATTTTTTCAATAGGGGTTCTTTGGGTTTTCTGTCATGATATTTTTTTAATTTTTAGAAATTTCCAATTTTTCTTATAAGGTTCCAGTAGTAGTATAAAAAAAAGGATGGTACATGGAGTATTTAAATTTTATAATTTTATTGTTATTCAAATTTTGTTAAATCTCTTTATGGTTGATCACCACGAGTCCTTTTTACTGGCTATATATAGCCTAATCGCTAGGAAAAATAGTCGAGACAACAAAATGAAAGTGAAAATTTCTTGGGAAAAAAAATAGCTAGATCACTGATATCAAGTGAATGGTGATAGCCAACTCCACAACACAAACCATACTTCTGTAATTCAAATTATTTTAGTTTATGGGTGCACTCTCTTTTTTCCCTTTTATTTGGGAACATATTTGGGCACTCTTCAGTAGGAGCACCTCTTTGGACCTCCAATAACAGAGAAGAAACCCTTGCACTCCCTAGCGCACACTTTTTCAGTGTTTTTACATGAGAGTTCAACCTTGGGCAAACCATATGGGATGAAACTGAGGTGTTTGCTACTGGGAACTTTTGTGGAACATGATAACCTAGAAACTTAGTGGGAACTTGATGGGAACACAGGTAAAAACAGAAAATCCGTCCTCATCCTAACCCTTAAAGAGAAAATCTGGACCCCTCATTTTTGGCCTGGGCTAATACCCCCATTATAAACTGGGGGCCCTTATTCATCACCATCAGCTATTAGCAGTGATGTTGACATCGTTAGGCGACTACATTTGAAACGCACATATTAAGTCATGTAGCAGCAAGGCTCCATCTTCATCCTCCTTTGTCGTCAACAAAAATTCCAGAGTTGCAATCTCTCATCATCAAACTTCTACACATCATCTGAAACTATTGTAGTGCACACTCTCGAAACATATTTTACTTGCAAACAATTCAGATTAAATTACAAGTTATTTGTTAACCTGTGTAGCAATTAAATTTTCCTGAGCATATGCTTTCTAGCCAAAAACATTTCCACATTGCAACATTTTTTTTGGGTTAATTTTTTAATGTAGCCAAAAGTGGTCATGATCCACAAGAATATTTAGCCAAATTTCTATGATGGATGAATGATGGGCAATATGGCTCCAAAACAAATCCCTAAAAACAACACTGCACGCATCCCGTTGCGTCATTGCACGAGGTGACACCAACAAAGATTCGGAAATCCAGACCGTAATGATTGCGAGCATGGGCGTCTACAGACCGATCTGGTGACGCTCTTATAGACCCTGGAGGATGGCTGGCAGGCAGGCAGGGAGGATAGAATTCGAGGTCCCAAATCATGATATATATCGAGGTCCCCACTCATGATAGATCGACGTCCCAACTCATCATGGACTTATCCAACCAGGTACTTACTCAATAGCGAGGTACCTACCGAGAGGGCAAAGATTTATGTAACAGTATGTTTTGTATTTGGTATTCCATATCATGTTTTTTTAAACACATAAAAAGAAGAAAAAAGGGTGAGAGGAGAGACGACCCAGACGATCCGGAAAGAAAAAGAAACGAAGTTCAGGATGGAGCCCTTTGGGCAGGGTGGGGGAGAGAAAAAGACTTTTGGGGGATTGGGGCAGCTCTAGCTTGGGTAAATTTAGGGAGACCAAAGATCAGTTCGGGCGGGTGGAGGGAAAACTGGTACCGTCCAGTGCGGGCGGTTAGGGCTCCGTGACCAGCGGGCCCAGATTCGCCGGATTTCGGCCGACAGCCACATGCTTTCCATGTTTCCTTAAACGTCAGTGTAAAAGCCAAGCAACAGGCAATCCTACAAAGAGACTGGTACCAGGGTAGGGTACGGGTTACAGGTAGGATAAAGCAAGGTCTGGTAAATTGAGGTAGGGCTACTTTTGTTATCGGGAAAATAGAGAAAATTTTAATTTTACTTTTACTTTTTGCCGTGTACGGTAAACCAGCACCTACTGGTACCTTCATTGGGCCTTGGGTGAACCGGCACCTACACTTGTATCACGGTAAAAGCCAAGGTTGTCCGGTTCTTCACCTGGGTGAGTGAGACCCGGCAGTTTCAGTTCTGATTCTCAAGCACCTGGGCCGCTGGTTCAAACATTTGAATTCCTTTTAAAGAATTCGATTGAGAACTGGCCTCAGAACCAGACCCACAGCCAAAACAAGGAACCGGCCTCTACAAAGAACTGGAATTGGCCTTTACACCACCATCCAGAGTTTAGTTTTTCTTTTGGGGGCGCTGCGCGGCGGGGGGCATTTTATGTCTTGGTTTAGTCAGTATTTAACTCAAGAAATGTTAAATTTGGACTCAGGTATCCTCATTCCAATCCTTGGGTTAACCAACACCTACCCTAGTTCCATGATAAAAGCTAATGTTGGGAGGGTATCTGATTTGCAATGTTAAATTCCAAGGTTCAAATTCTTATGACCCAAATCCAAGTTGACATTATTTTGTTGAAACTAGCACAAGAATTGGAATCTGAAACTTGTCTTTTATTAAATTTAGAATGAAACCAGAATGATGAAAAAACATTATTGTCCATAGAACAATTTCTTTAGGCAGGAAAGTTGAGTTTTTTTTTAAAGTTCATATTCTTTTTTCAATTAGGCTGAAATTTATAGTTTAATATCAATTTTCATTAGTTGTTAAATTTCATTATTGTATGTACCCTTATTTTAATTTGTTGTAAATCATTGTATGGATATGATCTTTAGCATTAGGGAATGTATTGTGTACAAAGAATCAAACCCAATTTTCAAATCAAGCTCAAGGAGGTTCTTGATTTCTTTTTGAATGTATTGGAATTGGAACCAAAGAGTTCAAAATTTGGAATATGATCAAACCCCCACTTGGAGAACCTTCAAATAAATTCAAAGTCTCAAAACTAAGATCTAAGGTTCTTTTTTCCAACTACACAACATTGCTAAAACCCTCCAAATTCATTAAGATTGCTTTAATATATTACAAATATTCCATGGTTAAACTCAATCAAGATTTTTGAGTCCAAATTTGCACCTACAACAATAATGATAAAAACCCCAAAATTCATTCAAATTGATCCTAAATATTATAAAGTTCCCACATCTACAACAAAATGTAGTTTTTTCAAACAATGGGCCACAATTTGAAACGCACATGGGAGGTAAACTTTGTGATTTCATTCATGACAATGTATAATATGTTATGTCTATTGCACCATATTTTATATTAAAATTGTGATTTAACACTAAGTTGTGGAGCAAGCCCATCCTTGGGTGATCCCACTAGGAATGTCACATTTTGATTTTACGAAACTCAATGAACTTTTAAAACTCATAAAAAACATGTAGATAAATATTTTCAAAAACACTTTTAATGAGTACATTTATTAGGTTTCATAAATTATAAAACTTCAATAATATTAATAATATTGTGTATTTTGATGTTCTTAATCATTGCATAAGAAAAATTTTAGGAAAATAATGTTGATTTCTTTCCTTTAACTTTTTGGTCAATAACACAAATTTGAAACATTATTTCAAAAAAATTGTGAATTTTTTTCCTAAGGTAATTTTGATATCATTCTATTTTTAATTTTTTTTAGTAAGCAATTAATTGAGTAAGTATAACTTAATTGTGAATCTCCAAAGTTAAGTACATAACCATACATAGTCTAAGTGTAACCCTACATAGTTTAGGTGTAGTTTGCATATAATTTACATAGCCTATGTATAGTTTAAATATAACCTTGGGTGAATGTAAGGTTGAGTGGCTCACTTTTGGACAAAAATGACCAATTATTCTTAGGTACCCTTCATTCAAATGCATATAGTGATTAATATATCCTTAGATCTACTAATTGGGATTTGGATCTAGATTAACAACTTTATTATGGAAAGAACTATGTGGTTGTTTATTGATAAAAATCATTTACGAGTAGCAATGGACTTTTGAAGTTGAAAAATATGGATTGCTTGTTTGATTATAAAATCACAAAATGGAAAAAATTATATTGATTCACATTCCAAATTTGTTATTGGGTTTCAATATATGATGTATTATGAGATGATAAATTCAAATGAGGAATCTTTTTTTTGAAAACCTAAACCATTTAATAGTTAGGAACTTTTGAATGGTCAAAATTGGAGCATATTTTCATAAGTCCCTATGAGTTTGCAATTTTTGTTTTTTTTTCAATTTCTTTGTCCCAAAAGCATATTTTTTGAAAGTTTTATTTGGAGCAATATTCATATGAACTTTGTGGGTTGTCCTTTTAAGACTTCCAAATTGAAAAATGACATTAGTTTATGTTAATGTAAATGTTGATGTAGATTTGTGAAAATTTTAAAATGACTGAACATTTATTAGTCAAAGATTACAATAATGACATTTAGAAAAATAACAACCATGTCCATTTGAACATTTTTTAATGAACTTCCCAAGCACTTGTAAAAAGTTTTAAATCGTCCAGGAGTGAGCCACCATAGCTTGCATTTACCCCCTTATATAGCCTACATATAGTCGTAGGTATAACCTAGGCATAACTTACATAGCTTACATTTAACCTTACATATCCTAGGTATAGCGTAGTTATACGTTAGATACAACTAATTACATAGCCTAGTTATAACCTAGATATAGCCTAGGTATAACCATACAAAGCCCAAATATAGCCTTTGGAAAAACCTAGGCACAATTCACATAGCCTAAGTATAGCCTAGGTCTAGCCTTACATAACCTACATATAACTTACATATAACCCTACATATAACCTAGGCATAGCTTATATGGTTTAGGTTTAGCCTACATAGTCTAATTATAACCTAGATATAACTTACATAACTTAAGGATAGCCATACATAGCCTTAATTATAGCCGCACATATCCTAAGCATAACCTATAACACATATTTAATTAATTTTGGTCATTACAAAAGTCCAAAAATACTAACACACATTTTAGTCTGTTCAAAAAAATAGAATGTCAATTATAAATATGACCTTGTGGTCACTAGGTTGTCAACCATAGCAAAAGAGTTGGAAAAATCAACAAAATGCAACTTACAACTTACACCTTTTGGCTAGTAGGTTGTTTACCACATCAAAAGATCTTGAAAATTCAACAAAATGCAACTTACAAATTAAACCTTTTGGCCATTAGGTTGTTGGCTATTAATATAGAAAAATAATAATATTGAATATTTCAAATATAATTTGAATTTTGAACCATGGTGGCCACCTTGTTGTAAGGTAGAGTAAACAATTTTTAAAAATCAATATATGAAAAATCCATTGTAAAGAACACTAACAACAACGCAAACCATAAGAAGAAAGTCAAATCCTCCTCTTTTTAGAACTTTTGGGATGGTCCATGGTCAAATATGTAATTAAATATGCATCATCTTGAAATAAAAATTTCAGTGGATGACATTTTTTTTCCCTTTCAAAGCTGTAAATGTTTCGCATAATTTGTGAACAATAATCACAAGCAACTGCAAACAAAACTTAATACAAAAGAATGAAACCATATTATTACATAATAATTGACATTAGAGATGTAAACTGAAATGAAATGAAATGATTTAGAGTGCATACCCAAAGGGGGCCTTGCATTAAGAAAATCCCCATTAACATCATCATGCTAGTTCTTGTAGATGGCTTATAAACATCTCAAGATTATCCATGCCCAAGTAAAAACATTGTTGGTTTGTGCAAATACTTTCAATGTTAAAAACATTTTTTACCTAGATCTAAAACCCCACAAACCCCAACATAAGAAAAATGCACCAAGGGTGGGTTTTCCACCATGTTAATGGATCTTTACATTCCTTTTCATTGATTTTCTTGGTCTTGAAATGGGTTAGTTGTTTTTTGACCATTAATAGTGCCATATCATCATCACTTTCCACGACATCATATACGAACTTGTAGATTGGAAACTTTGGGATGTAAAACTACATGGGCCGTTTTCATTTGCATTATTCAGGTTCAAGATCTTATATGCACAAAGAAAGAGCAAAAATAATACCTCTTTATCATATTTATTTATAACATGAAAAACCTTTTACTTACCAACATATTGAATGACCAACCCCAACCCTTTGTAATGGGGATCTAACATTAATACTAACATGTTATAAACTTTGCTAGGTTGAAAAAAAGCCATGAATGAAAGGAAGGGTTCCAAAACTACTATCACCTATTTCTACATGCATTGTTATAGGATTTGGAGCTCACCATCAAAGTCTTAAGTCTCATTGGAATTAGGTGTGTAACAATCCACTTGCATTTAACATACTAGTGAGATTGTTGAAGCAAGGGCATTAAAAACTACCCTTGATAACCTCAGTTTTGGTTCAACATTCATTATTGAACCATGAAACCCAAAGTATTTGCAATAACTAGGGGTATAGCCCAACTTTGAAAAATTGGCACAAGGCCTTGAAATGTCAATCATTGTTGTCGTCCGTAACATAAGGCGATAGTGTGCTTGAATTCCAAAGTCTTTTGAAACAAAATAACTTTGGAAACAAATTTAGTTTTGACCAAAGTCTTGAACTTTCTTGGGTGCACACCACATACAAACATGCTTTGTGCCATTCTTTTTGGTCCACGTGACAATCTTGTACAAAATAAATTATGCACCGTTGATGGAAATAATGGTTAAATTAGTGCACAAATATGTGCACTACTAGTGACGATCAAATATTTTAATTTTTTTTAATGCTTTCATATGTTTATGTCAATGTCAGATTTAATTTAAATTAGTATACGTTTCATGGACATGAAAAGACACATATTAATTTTTTTTTTATATCCATGGTGGTGGATAGGAAAAAAATGAGGTAGTTATAAAATGGAGGTAATTATTAGGAAAGGTGGGAGATAATTATTGTGAAAGTTAATAAGAAAAGGAAATAGTTAGGCTTGAAAATGAGTTAGTTATTTCTGAATTGTTTTCAGAATGGTCCAAGGACAAC
>Ga0116228_10001051_pt1 | contig 22490 bp, 19 predicted proteins | sample S1TSphfallax_2_FD_89694 | JGI IMG/M metagenome (GOLD analysis project Ga0116228, IMG submission 89694) | Host-associated microbial communities from peat moss isolated from Minnesota, USA - S1T2_Fc - Sphagnum fallax MG | ecosystem: Host-associated > Plants > Peat moss > Unclassified | place...
AGAATAGTGAAAGAAATTAAAATATGGATCCAAAAAGGTCAAAGATGCATCATAAAAGAGGTGCATAATATTTTTATTATCATGGGGCTTCTTTGCTACGCTCAAAATAGACTTGGGATGAGCTCACAAGATAACTCATGGTAGAAAAACAAAAGCTCACGGTAGATGAAACCTCCTTTGGAATAAAAGGGAAGGCGTTACATGAAGGAATAGTGTTGCAAAGTCATGCTCCCCAAATGTCTTCATGGTGTATTTGGAAGTCACCATACATATTTGTCAATATCCTCCTAAGAAAAAGGGAAGGTTCTTATTTGTATTTAAATCATGTAAAGCTTTATTAAAAAACACCACGTAGATTAAGAAAATGTACAAAGGAGTAAAAAAAAGGAAAACGGAGAAATTATAGGATGTGAAATTGGTTCAACGTAGATGTCAAAATCTTTCCATGTCCAAAATTGATTGTTTGTGGTAGGTCGTCCATATATCTATATCAAAAATTGACAATTTGTAATAGATCAATTGTGATGAAGGGAGGTCTGTCCTAAAGGAATGGAAGTCGTGAAATGAGTAAGCCTACAACTACTGCCCAATTTAAGATGGAAGACATTTGCATCCTTTGTAATGTGATTGAAACTTTTTGACAAAAAGAAATTACCAAAGTAAAAAGATGAAGGCCTAATTGCCTTTTCAAGCTCCAAATGGCATTGCACGATCATGTAAAAACACATCAACATGTTTATGTAAATAACCAAATACCTCAATTGCTAAAGGGAAGAATTGATTAGTGGGGTGTCAGTTTTGATAGCTCTTTTCCTTGGTTTGGGCTACACTAGAGGTGGCAAATCCTTGAGTTGCACAAAATTGGGGAAATAAATTTGCTCGTGTTGGATCGACAATGCCAACATCGGCTAAGGTCTTAATGTCATTTTTTGTGAACATAATGTTGAATCATCAACAAGAGGAGTTGAATGTGGTTGAAGGAAGCACATGTAATTGTTTTCATCCCATGTGAAAGCTAGCATTTCACGCAATGGTGGCAAAGGTGTCATGAATTACATCATGGGTTCCAATACATTCCTTTCCATGAATGTAACATAATAAATGGATACCCATAAGGTCAATGGGATGTGTGCACACACATTGAGGGATATTTGCAATTGAAGGACGGGTTAGTCCAAGTCACGTACGAAATGTTGTGAAAAAAATTAAGGAAAATAATCAAAAGGTTGAAAAGATTAGTTGAGCTATAAAGTAAGCACTCGCCTCTAACCCAGAACATGATAAAATTTGGACATAATGGGCTTGAGATTTCCCGTCATAGAACACGTTAAAAAGGGTATGATGGTGCAAAACTCCAAGATGGAATTTTGAAGTTAAACCATTTGTTGCCTAATGAATTGTTCAAATGGAAGAAGACACACATGGATAGGGGCGATATAAAATCACGTGCCACTTTGAAGTGTTGTTGAAAAAGAAATGTGTTGTTGTCGATTCATGTTAAAGCTTCAAAAGGAAAGGACGTTCATCAACCATAAACTTAATAATTATGATTAAAGCGATTAGGACCCAACACCCTAAATAGGTTGTTGGGGCAATGATGGTTGTCGATATGAGCTTGAAGCCACTGAAAGTTATTATGAAGGAAGCTTGTTTAAAAGTTAAAGGTCCTTCCAAGCTATCAAAAGATCCAAGACCCAAAAAACGTCCAAACACTTGAAGGAGGGAGGAATCAAAAGAAATAAAGGATTTTGTGAATGTGGAAGATGGAGGTGTGCATCATAAAAGATAAGATGGCATTGTACAAAACAACGAGTTATAATTCCAAAAGCTACTTGAACATCACCCATTCTAAAGAAAAGGTCCACATGTCAAACATCCTCTAACAAGGTGAAAACACACTAAAATGTAATACTTTTAAGCACATGTGGAAGTCCATAATTGTTTAAATTAACATTGTGAAGGTAATGTGAAGGTAAGGTACCTCGAATCACACAAGTCATTTTACAAGTTATCATTAAAAATTTGTTATTAAAAAAAATTCAACCCTAATTTATTTTATGGAAAACCTAAATTTGAAATATGAACTTTTAAATTTTTTATAAAAAAAATACAAGACTTAGTAAGAAAAAATTATAATTAAAGGTCCATAGAAAAATTTGATCATTAAAATCTTTTTCCAAAAAGTCTTCCTTGGTATCAATGTTATCACATCATATTACCATTGAATCCTTTACTCATGAAAAAAATAATATGACAATGCATGGAATCCATATTTATTGATTAAAGACACTTACAAAATTTTGAGTATTTTTTTGAAAGTCCATTATGTTACAATTATTCAAAAACTATCCATGAAATTCATACAATGTGATTATTATATATAACATTGTAATGTTGAATCCTTTTTCATTTTAGTTGATTATATTTAATCACATGGCCATTTATAAATTTCAAAATCTTGCAAAAACTACCTTGTGACAACATTTTATGGACAATGTAGTGTGCTTTCACCAGGTAGGATATCTTTGATGAAGGATGATGTGAAAGTTGAGGTGCCCAACAAAACCCCCAAGATTCTAATTCCTTTTAATGGGGTGGTAAACTAGGATGGGGTGTTGAAGTTCGATAATAGGCCAAAAGGTGACCATGTTACACATTTATAAAGCTAGATAAAAAGACCTATCGCATGGAGTTTGGTCTGGAAATGTTCATATGATACAATTAAAGGGGGACCTACGATGTGAGTTTCATCTGTAATGGATAGAAATAAAGAAGAGGCGAAATGATTAACTATAAAACATAAAACCCTAAAATGGGCTAAAGCAAATAGTTGCCCCCCCCCCGGCCCCCCCCCCTTAGGATCACCTTAATGGGTTCCCATCGCAAATGGAACAATTATGACATTGCCTTCACAATGTTTCGACCTAAAGAAAATATCAACTTTTGGAATTGAACTTGTTTCATTTTTTGCACACATGACATCAACCATGTACAAACACAATGATGAATCTAGATCTTGTTGACCCAAAGCTCGCTTCTACTTTTGGCATAAGTTAATAATCTTCTTGCATCCTAGGAAAGTCGGAAATCATGGATGAATTTAACAACCACCACCATATTAAGACAAGACATGTATTTTTCACTTGGTTACTTTGGGCACATTGCATTCAAAAATGTAAGTTTCACTTTAGAAAAACTTGATAGGTTTGACTTTAATGTAACCAAGTGACTAATGCATGCCAATCCAACCAATCAATGCCTAGTGGAGGAAGGAAAAGAAAAAAGAAAACAAGCCCTTTAGAAACACGAAGCCATTGCATTGCATAGTGGAAACCTAAATGGATGAAGAGGAAATTTTGGAGTCAACGATATATAATGTGACTTGAAAGTGAGATCAGCTCGTTTTTGGTGATTGCAACCAAGTGTCACAAGGCACCAAAACCTTCCTCTCTCAAACCCTTTTGAACTTACCTCCATCAATTGGGTGTGCCTCTCACGCTCAAGTTCCTTGTGAGATTCGATTGGTTGGAGTTGGAATTTGTCAACACAATCTATTTTTCCTTGTTTTGAATTTTACAAATCTTGCAATTTACAAAGTGAGAGAAAATCACCAAACAATGTTCCACCAACTATTTTTGGACAGCTTACCCACAAACTCTAAAGGAAGGAATCCTCATTTAGATAGGAGGTTGTTGTTGGTGGGTGTGATGATATGTTGACAAAATTGTACACATTCAAAAGATTCACAAGTACAGACTCTTGGAATTTCTCTTCTCATCAGGGTTTTTATTTATTTATTTTTAATTAAAAATTTAATATTGTAATTAAAATATGGGGATTTTTTCAAAAAAAAATTGAAAATTTAGTCAAATTTTCAGTTTAGAAAAATCTCCTAAATGTCCCAAATATTTCGTCCAAGAAACCACACAATTTGTCCAAAAAAAAAATCATTGCTTCTCATGTGTTGGAGAAGGGCATAAGGGGGTTATATTGTTCTTGGGCACGAGAATTTGGGCAGAGAAAAAACATACCCCATCATGTGACCTGCCCGTCAACAAAATCAAATACCGACATAATTTGAATATGAGTAGATTGGAGACACCTTACCTTACAAATTTGTAAGATGGCTCTAAGCAAATTATACTTTGTAAAAATACCTGCAAATACAAAGGAAAAATTAGGTCAAGTTTTTGTGCATATGGGGGGAGGGAGGAGGGGCCCTACTTGTAGCACATTACACCCCGGGAACCCAAGGTATTCCATGGTGTAATGCTTTGACAATTTGTTGCCTCCCCGAGTGTAAAAAAGTCCAGGAGCAAACAAACACTAAGTGAGGAATTACACCCCTTGGTTCTCTAAGCAAAGAGCCAACCGAATGTGGGACCAATTGCCCACCCTCAATTTGTACCTTGTCGGGGGCCACCCTAAACCCCCTTTTGAGGAGGAGAGTGATCACCCCAAACTATGTTTACCCTTGAGAGGTCCTTACCCGACAAAAAATAATTTAGTAGAATTTTTTCTTTTATAATTGGATGGATGTGATTCATTTGAATGGTCTTCACCCGACATTAAGAATTGGTAGAAATCTTCAATTTTCATCTATATTCGAACAGCAAAAAAAAAATTAGTAGAATTTTTTCTTTTATAATTGGATGGATGTAAACCATTTGAATGGTCTTCACCCGACATTAAGAATTGGTAGAATCTTCAATTTTCATCTATATTCAGACGGCAAAAAAAAAATTAGTAGAATTTTTTCTTTTATTATTGGATGGATGTAAACCATTTGAATGGTCTTCACCCAACATTAAGAATTGGTAGAGATCTTCAATTTTCATCTATATTCGGACGGCTGTGATTCAATTGAGAGTATAAGAGGAACCTTCTTACATGTAAAGAACACTTACTACCATACTCCCTGATCAGATTCGGCAACAAAACTGTCGAATAATTAATTAAATTTTAAAACTTAATTTCGGCATTTGGTTTCTTTTAATTCTGAAATTTTTGGCAAGTAATCGTTATAATAAATAACAAATATAGTCATTTTTAAGTTTATGGGATAGGCTAGTGTGTGTCTGGATCATCTGAGTCTTAAGTTCTTGAACTTTTAAGGTCTGCAATTCAAACCTCACAATAGAAATATCTTCCAGATTCCTAATTTTATTTTTTTAAAAATTCAGCACAAATAATAAATATATTTTTAAAAAAATTTGGCAAAACAAAAAAATAATTTAATTTATGCCGAAGTTTTGTGCAACAAGTCTAAGTCAATGGCTTTAGAAACTGGGTCCAATTCTTAACATTAACCTAACTTGGAAAATACCCAAACCACAAAGTTAATTGTTTTTCAATTGAAGAGTTGCTTGGCATTACCCTACTCATAATAATGAGTGTTGTTTTGGTATTGAAATTTGGACATACTATTCTAGTAATGGTATTGGATCTTTCTTTTGATACTAGATTTGGTAATGGTATTGTGATATTTTAAATTTTTTTCAAAACATTTTAGTATAAATAATTTTTGGGTTTGTGAAATGGTTGTGCAATGACATCAATATGCACTTCCATAGTTCAATACCGCTTGAAATTTACATTGCACCTTGATATCAATGTGAAACCCCTTAGATCTTCAATTTATTTGAAAATGCTAGTTTGAGTTTAAGGTCTTTCATATTATATCATGGCTTCATCATCTAGAGATATCACAAATTAGGAGCACAATTCTATTCTACTACATAATGTTTCACCAACTCATAAGTAGCATAGAGAGTACCCATGTTCAAATGCCAAATTGCCAAAACAAAATGCCCTAAACTAGGAGTAATTATGCTTTAATATAGAATGGATCACAAACATTTAAGGACTCATAAAAATATCCACTAAAATCACAAAGGTCATAGTATATTGCCAAATAAAATGTTGTAAGCTAGGAGTACCATTGTTACATTGCAAAGTGCATTGCAAACACATAATGTTGTCAACAAGGGGCACTTCTATTCTACTACAAAATACATGCACCACAAATTCCTAAACCACAATAAAGTACCCATTGAAATGCAACTAGTAGAGTACCCATGGACATATAACATGTCTCTACAGATTGCCAAAAGAAAAAAAGTCATAAATTGGGAGCAACTTTGTTCTACTATAGATTACATCACCAACACTTACAAAAGCTCAATCAAAAAAATATGCATTGAATGCAAAATGTCACACCAAATTGAAAAGAAAAATGTTGGAAATTGGGGGCAACTTTGTTCCACAATAAAACACATCACCAACCATTGGAATGCCAAAATTTGATTGCAACTTGCAAAGTCAAAACCAAAATCCCACTCACTAAATTATAGGAAAACCATTTTCAAAGTATCTAGCTTCTTCAAGCTCTTCTTTGCAATCATCAAACAATCTTTTTTTAGTCATGAAAAACTCTTCCATCCCTTTCATAGCAAGGCAATACATCCTTGCATTTCTCAATTAGTTCTTCAAAATCATAATAAGCTTGTCCAAGTTCTACACTCTCAATTGACACCATCACAAATTGATCAAGATTTTGGCAATGTTAAAAATGTGTTGTGTTTCAATTTGGGACCCTAAAATACCCAAAAAATGTTGAACAAGAAATGCAATAGAAGGAATTTTTTTTCATGATCATTCCACCATTGCAATGGTGATTTTACATCATTATCATTCACAAGTATTTGATGATACAAGGATAGTTTAATTTTTACCAAGGAAATATTAGCTTTCTTGGTAGAAATTACAACTTTCCATAAGGAGTCATCAAAATTGGGTGTCAAAGGCGAAAGCTATTCTATGAGCTTAGGGTCTAGATGCTTTGAGGCTTTCATCAAAAGAGGAACCGGGACACTTGTTGGTGATATTCTCACAATTGATGTTGTTGTTTTTGTGTAAACATACTCCATGACACATTGAAGCACTTTAAATTGAGGATCGAGTTGGAGTGCACACATGTGCAACAACAACATTCAAACATGTAACAAATGACAAAAAAAGTTCCAACATTATGATGACCTCAAGACCCATACAAAATTTCCAATTCAGGTTCAAACTCTTCACATGTTAGAGGTGGAGTAATAGTTATTCAAGTGTGGTACTCTTTTCGCAATCTACTACTAATTGGAAAAGTAGCAAACAAAGCACTTGATAACAACAAATACCATTTGGTTTGGTCCAAAATGCACTACTCCACCATAGGGCCCAAGGTTTTTGTCATGTTGTTTTGGCAATAGCCCACATAGATTTTGATGGTACCCAAGTTTGTAACCTAGATGTTTGTTGATGGTAGCAAATGTTAATGGTTGCATATTACTCCAAGGTCTCTTGAAACAAAACAACCTTTGATGCAAAACAATTTTTTACAAATGATTTAAATTTCCATGCCCTCAAGCCCACCTCACATGCAAGTTCCCATTCAGGCCTCCCTTTCCTCAATTTCTTTATCCAAGTTATTGTTTTATACAAGGCACTTTGAACTTTGACCACATTTACCTCCTTCCCATATCCAATATTAATATTATTAGTTGCATATTGGCATGCATTAAACATTACATGCCCAAAATATATGCAATTAAAAGGTGCAAAAAAATTTAATGGTGCACAAAATAGAACACTTCTCAATGCAAAAACAAGGGTCTCCAAGTTTGTGCCCTCATCCTAGACATATGTTATGATCTTTTTTGTGAAACAATGTTCAACCAAAAGATATTTCGCCTATCTAGTTAGTGTTGTTCCAAAAGTGTTAGGGGCCTTACACAACCTTACAGTAATTTGGCAAGGCACCCATTCATCATCAATAAAAATGATGACAATAGCAAAGTTATAAAACCCAATTTTGGACATTTAGAAATCAAATGTAACAATGGTTGTTGCACATTATGTAATGGTTGGGAGCACATTCCACACCATCACCTTAGTAAACATAATCAAGATGTGTGTTCAAACAACTTTTTTGTGCAATTGAAATTTGATTCTATTGCATCACCACATTACAAAATTTCATAACCAAGGGTTTTCAATCACAAATAGTGGCATACACCCTATAGTAATCAACAATACCAAACCTTCAATGAACCTTTGTTGAGTAGAGTCATTTGACTTATAAAAAACCTAATTGGAAAAAAATTCAATAATTGTGCTTGGAACCATAATCTTTTTCTTCTTCCCTTTCTATCAACCTTTACCAATATTAATTTGTTGAATTTTTTTGCGCTTTGTGCTAATCTAAAACAACACCATGTTTGTTAACAACATGTTTTTTCATGCTTGTGATCCCATGGGAAGGATTATTAAAAAAAGACAATTCCTAAATTTCATCATGTGTGTTGGTATTAAATGTTTGACTAGTGGGGTGTGCCATATGATGCACTTCATGATTTAAGGAATTTGGATATGGCCAACAACAGAAGGATTATTGAGGATGAAGAAAACCCAAATAGGCAAAGAACATTCATGTGGGGGGTGAAAACACACTATGGTGACTCCCTTTGGGGCATTTTTCCATCCACTACTAAAGGTATATTTTTTATAAATTCCACAAAATGTAGTCCATTTAATTTTGAGTTTAAAATTTGGTGTTTTGGTTTCAAATTTTTATTTTTATAATAAAACTAACGTATTCTAATATTATTTGAGAAAATAAAATAAATTTACTAATGTAAAGGAAAGGAACCATGGGTGTATTTCTATGTACATGGTATAATAAAACTTGTTTTGTCATTTCAAATTGCCTTGATATTTGATTTCATTAATTATATAAATATATGTTTTAAAAAATCTAAAAATAGTCCCACCTCAAAACATTTGTCACATTCCATTTGCAAGTGATTGTTTGTGAAAATGTCAATTTACCACATAATTATGATTAGGATTGTAAAAAAACCCATTTATGACATGAAAATTATCAATTTTTTCAAATGGTTCACAAATTTGGTTTAAATTATGTGAAATGACATGTCAAATAACTAATATAAATTTCTTGAAAGTTAAAAATCATTTCGATCATTTTTGGAACATATTTGCATTTTTTAGTAGGTCATGACATGTATTTTTTTAATGCAATATACTCCAAGCCACCATAATATAAAGAGAAAATGATTAATTTTTTTCTATTATTATTTTTGGGTTATGCTTTACCATAATATGCAGAAACATTATGAATTGTTTTTGTAGTTTTGACATGGTTTTGGTTCAAAAATGACCACCTAGAAAAACAATACAATTTGATAACACAAAGGGGGTCACCATAGTGTGTTTTCACCTTAGGTGCCAATACCTCTAGTTTTTTGCAACTTAATTACCAAGTTGAACATTCCATGTTGTTTCCCATTCAACATTAACCTTTTTATTATTCATTGATTGGATTATTTGTGTTTTGTTAATGGTGACGATAAGTTGTTACATATATTTTCTCGTCATTGCAATGATGTTAAGTTTTGTAGTCTCCCGATTGATTTATTCATAATGCACATTATAATGAATAATCAAATCCATAAGAAATGGAACCCTAACAAAGATCATAAACAAAGTGCCAAAGATGTGAAATCATGCCTTATAATTATGAAGATTTGACAAAATGCATGTTATAAACAATCTAACCACAAAAACACCATGCACAACTTACACAACTTAACAAACGCACTATTGCCACAAGGAAGAATATAGAACATATGTCTTATATGAAAATGAAAACTATAACAATGGCCCTGAAAGACACCCGCAACAAAGAAACCAAGCACCAAACTAATATTATGATGATAATAACAAGATGCATCTTGTTTCCAACAATCTCAAAAACTTGCAACATTTATATTGAAAACATTAAACATTAAAAGTTGCAAATGGAAATTATAGGTTGAGTTTATAAACTTACACATAATAGAGATTCATCATGAAGTTTGGTGCTAAATAGTTGGGAATCATCACATTGAAAGCTAGAAAGAGGCACCATAAAATAAAATGTGTAACCTAATTAAAACCGCCATATTTTTCAAATTCACACTTGAAAAAATCATAGTACTAAAGAAAAAGATTGATACCAGCAACCAAAATGCCCAAGTCAAGTATCAATGTTGTTTTCCAAACTTGAAGACCAAATTAGTTTGGTTTCTAGTTATATATAAGTATCAAAATAGGTATTAAAGGATCTAATATTATACAAGTATATATGATAGGCAATGTCGTTGTTGATATCATGCCTAAACCTATATATTAAACCAACATTGATAATAAGCTAACCACAAAGTTAAATGTTTTCAACTAAAGAATTGTTTAACGTTAAACTCTTCACAGATTAATCACCCACAAAGTTAACTAGTTTTCAATTGAAAAAATGTTTAACATTAACCTATTTGCAAAATATCTAACCAGAAAATTAAAGAATTTAAACTAAATAGCTATTTAACATGAAAATATTCAAAAAATACCCAATTGAGGATAAAAACATGCTTTTAAAAACCCACCTCGTTATCCTATTCTTAATCTCAAATTTTTGCAAGATGACATATGTATGTGTTATTGATTGATCAACATTTTCCTCTAGCAATTTTTCACCAAAATTTGATGAGGAAATAGGGCTAGCAAAATGGGGTTTAAGTTTTTGAAAAAATGTTCCCATGCCCCCCCTACCCCCCTTTCACCCTATAGATGGTAGTTAAATAATTTTGCTAAATACAACTCATGTTGCTTATTTCTACCATTAAGAAAACCTTACTAGCAATGTAAAAGTAAAAGTGTTGTGTTGTCATTGATTGATGAATGGGAAGTTGTTGTCATAAACAATGTTTTGTGAGGAAAGAAATCACTTCCCATCCAATGTTTTTAATCATTGGATTCACCAAAAAAATTAATTTGCAATTTTTGTTTTTGCCTACATAACGCACTCCTAAACAACATTACACACATATGTGTGAATTATGCACTCAAATATTTGCACCATGGTTGTTTTGGCTAGCTTAAGCTTTATGTGTTTCATTATTTTGTGATTTGTTTTTAATGAAGACTTGGTTGTCTAATGTGTAATGTGCAACATATTATGTCAAAGGTGGCCATTGACAAATTGTGATGGGCTTGTAACTTTACAAGTTGTTGAGCTTTAACTTTGAATGTCATTTCAAATTACACGATCCAAAATTCAAATTGTTGGCCAAGTCCCATGTTGCATATAATGCCATTGTAATTCAATGTAACTTTTGGACATGGCAAAGTTTCTTCACATTTTGTTAATTTACAAGTGCAATTCTCAACCAATGTGGACCAATTCACTTTTGCATTAAAATTTTTTTTTTCAAGCTTTATTTGTTATTTAAGAATATGAGTGATTTTTTTTTTCATTTGTTGTAAAGATCGATGGCTCCCATCTTGCCATTAGACTTAAAGTTTATAGTAGTTTTCATAAGGTTAAGTTTTAACATTTCATTTTCTATTTAAGGTTTGTCTTAGTGCACTTCAACTTTAGGTCTTCTTCTTTTGCATCTTTAGATCTATCTCAACCTTGTAACTCCCATCTAACCAAACCAACTTCTAAAACACCCATAAAGTCTTATGACAAGTTAAAAAATTTCTAAGACATTTAGGTTGCACAATTTCCTTGGGTTCAACCTATGTTAGGATTGGATGGTTTGGTGTCATAGGTGAAGTGCATCACCTATTGTACACTTGAAAGAAAAAACAAGCTCATATTACTTAAGTTATATGCCCTTCAAAAACACGTTGGTTGTCACCACATTTGATGTTTTTATTTGAAAGTGGTTTTGCAATATAAAAATGTAATCCATACTAAGAATGAAAGGATTTAGATGGATAGAGGTAATGCGTTATTCTTTACCTTGGTTCAATTTGGAACTTATGCAAGTTCCAAAAGAAAGTTGATTCAATTTGTTAATATCTTTCACTCGTTGAACCACAATCAATTGATGTTAGATTTCAAATCCCTTAAAAACATGTATGTTTTACTACATGTGAATGACAACCTTAGGAGAACATTAGATTAATAATAATAGGTGGGGAATGGTAAAAAGTATGCATGAAATCATTTTGAAAAACATTAAAATTTGTGAACAAAAGTTTACATTTTTTGCTTTCAGCGTAGATGAGTTGATGATAATCAACAATCAATGGTGGATGAACATGCATTTTTTAATGATGAAAAATTGGGTTCCAATTCCAATTTTACCAACCCTTGAATGAGTTGAAATGCGTATTATAGTTGAAAACATCATTGCCATTATTTTGTAGCACTCGTTCAAGTTTGAAGGTCTAGTTGAAGAATAGTTCACCTTTTAATGGATATCTTTTGGGTGTGAAAGTGATTTTGTGTTCCAAGGCTATGGATAGGCATTATTGTTCAAGTAAAGGAAAATACATCTCTTTATTTCATCAAATGCATTATGTGACACGTTGAACTAAATTCATCATCATTACTTTGTCAATGTTGCCTTTAGTATCTTGCATTGAGACAATCTTGCAAGCATTATCCATGTTCTTTGTTCATGCCCCAAAAAATACCTTGAGTTTTCTAAGCTTCTAAAACATTTCCTACTAAAGGTCATAAAATGTTCAGGAACATGAAAACATGTTGAATAAACATTTTAAGCCCTTTGAAATTTGTGTTATGTTAGAATATAAGTCTTTTCATTGTGAAAATGCACATGGATTGAGTGAAAACAAGGTTGTTCAAAACAATTTGGTTTTGCTTGGTGACCTTGAATTCATTCTTGGATTGCCTTGTGTTAATCCCATGTTGGAGGTGGTGCATATTTTGATCAAGTGTCAAGATTTGTTCATTATTGAATTTGTGCATGTTTGTCAAATTTATAAAGGTCAATTGAAGTTTCAAATTCTACATGATTTGGATTATCTTAAATGATATAAGATTTAAAATGAAAATATTGTCTTAAATGAGTCCTATGTTGTTTTAAAGTTGAATGGGTCTCAAAATTTTGGGGTGTGACATTTTTAATGGTACCACCCAAGGATGGGTTCGCCCAATTATAGTGGCATCCAAGGTCAAAGGTGTATGCATAAAGGTAGCCTAAACTTTGATTTTAAAGTTACAAAGATCAGGAGGTCATGAATGCGATGGGAATGGTTTATCCCCAATACTAGTTGAATATGGAAAAAATTGATGTTGCATTTCTAGTCCACTTGGGAATAGTTAAAGTGACTTTTTGCATTGGAAATAAGACCAAAGCAATAGTTTTTTTCCCCCCATTATTGGATTCATAGTAGCTTTGATATGAAATCCTCATTTTTCCAACTAAACATGATTTACAATGTAGAGCCAATAATAGTTGAAAGCTCTAATAAGAAACTAATTTCTAGGTTGTGGATGAAGATTAACAAAAACCTCCATTTTGGCACACAAGTTGAATGAGTACAACAAGCTTGCTAAAATAACTTTGATGCAAGTCTTGTGTTTTGTGGAGGATGAAAGGACATTCAACAATTTTACCTTCATGAAAATAGGTTATGAAACCATTTGACAACACATCATGATGTATGTGTTTTGCATTTTCAAACATCATTTTTTCAGCCTATCTACTTTTCCATATCAAGATGTTATTTTACATTGGAAAGAGGAGAAGGTGAGGTATCTGGCAAATTGGTAGAGCTATCATGTTTTAGGGCAAATTTCTATAGCACATAATTAATGCCAATATTGAAATGCAACAAAATAAAGTTGCAAATTGCTTGACATCTTAACTTTGAAGCTCTTTGCTAAAATTTTTGTTGTCGTTAAGTTTTAAAAAAAGTTTCCAACAATCAAAACATGTTTTGATTTATTATTTCCGCTTTTGTGGTAGTCAATGGTCATGCATGTAATTTGTTTTTCAATCTTCATGATGCTAGGCAAGAAAACCAAATGTGGGCATTCTCTTGGGGGTTGGGTTTGATGTTTCAAAGTTGGGGTGTTTGATGGTGGTTTTGCTGATGTTTGCAAATGTAAATCTTCCTTGTGCCATGGGCAAGGCCTTTATGGTTGGGGTTGGATTTACTTTGGGAAACTTACTCTTGATAAAAAATTGAATAGCTTGGCTTAAGCAATAATTCACATGTATGGTTGGGTCTATTGATGTTCATAACTAGTTATGCGTTGTCAAAACAAAGATATAAAAAACCGTGTGGATCATCAAAATGCCTGTATTCAAAATTTGCTAATCACCAAAACAAAGATGATCAACAAAAAAATAATAATAAATGCCAATGTTCAAAATATTCCTAGTGGCCAAATGGCCCATTAACTTATGGAAACCATAGCCAGAAACTGACCCCCAAAAAAAAGAAATGGATGCCTGAAATTGCACCCTAGGAAATTTCAGTGTTGTAAAATTTGCTTTGCCTTTAATTTGGCAGTAGCCTTGCATTTCTGGCCTCCCCAGGTTGTTATGGGCCTAAAAAAAAAAATAAAAAAAATAAAAAGACTCCCTTGTTACCCATGGTCTCTCATTAGCTACAAAAATTAGGAGTCAAAGTCATACCTGCCATATGCAATTAAAACCTGTGCATCAGTACTTGATTTGTCTTGTGGGTTCAAATTCTTGTGTGAAAATCACTGGTTATTTGGTCTAGTGCCAAATTCAACCATAATTGCAACTACAAATTTCCTTTCCTATGTATGTATGTTCCTTCTTTTGGTTTATTGATCACTTGCTCTAATTAATGGGGGCCAGAAAATTCATTGTGTTCTTTAAACAGGAGGTGCAGGCTTTGTGGTTTTATTTTGTCAGAAAATAAAATAAAATAAAAAAATCGCTGCACAGATAGTTGAAAACTAAAAGACAAAAGATTCAGCCACACTCAAATTCAATTGGGTCTGCAGAAGTACTTAAAAAAAATCAATTAGTGCTTGGACCATTGAAGAGCGTGTCACTGGAGAGGTTATAATTACAAGTAGTGTGAAGAAGCAAATTCATCTTCAAAACATTATTGGTCTGGTAATCTACTCTTCAACATACATATACCTACCAGCTGGTCTGGTATTGACCATGGACTCTTGACCATACCATCATCCTCCTGGGTACTGGTATTGGGTCCAAGACTGATTTCTTGCTGGCATGGAGCATGTATTATTATTGTATACTAGTTTGAACCCCGTGCCTAATGCACAGGTGTGTGTGTATTTGACGGTACATATTACAAAATTACAACTGCAAACTACATTTTCAAAACCTCTCTATATACCACATTTCGCATGTATTCATGGGGACCCTGGCTGCTGAAAATCTTGTTGGGTTTGTTGCTTATATTGATATCAAAATCTTGGGGGTGCCCCCCCCTGGCGCTGGGCATGCATTTCCTAGACAGCGACACATGTGCAGAGGGGGGGTTATTTACAAAAGGAAGGGATCTTTAGGTGTATAACTTGAAAGAGTGTGACAAAGTTGTCTGCAGCTTTTTGTCAAAGAGAAACTTTTGAAAATGCAGACATTCTGCAACTGAAGAATACTGGGGTAACACTTTGACAGAGCACAGCAGCTGAAATGCAGAGACTCTGCAACTGAAGAATACCGGAGTGAGAGACTTTATGGGGCAGCTGGACAGCTGAAAAAGTGATGACAAATCTCACCCCAGTTTTTATGGACTGCAGATGCAATGCAAAAGAGGGTCACACGATCAGAAACAGTCTTCACAGGCAAGATGGGGTGGTGGTGGTGCTGTGTTGCTTTCATCTTCTTTGGAGTTCAAAAAACTCACTCAGAAAGGTCAGAAGGAGTTTAGAATAACTGATCAGAAACAAAAAATTTCTGTTTGCAGATCTGCACCAGTGTGGAGATAATCAACAACCACAGATGCTTAGTCTATACCCGTGCTGTTGCAGATTTTTCTGGTCAATTCACAACCCATGAGTTTAGTTGACCAGTATATATCTGCAACAGTTAGGGTATAGCACAAAACCGAGAAAAACTTACAAACTTGAATGGCTCAATATGCAATTTCCAGTGTGTAGATACAAGAGAATAGATGTGTCCCGCAGAGGGGAGAGGGAGGTTTTTTTTGGGTTATATGCCATAGTTTTAGTGATGATGATTCATTACAGATGGTTTAAGTAAGACAACTTCAAGTTTCAAAAGTAATAAGTTATCACTTGTATAGTTTCGACCTGAAACTTGTTTAATCCATTACCAACAAGTAAAGAGACATGGAATGGTACCTTTTTCAGAACTGTCTTTTTAAAGTTCTTTTTTTGCTAAAATGATATTCATGAGCAAATTTTCAATACCTTATTCACCAATTTGCATCTGATTTAAAAAAAATTTAATGTTCATTCAATTGTTGAATTGAATTCAAATTCTATTTAATGTATTTGAACTCCATTGCAGTTCCGTGCAATGTCATTCAATATTCCCATTTGAAGGTTCAAAAAATCAAAGAATTCATTTTTTTCATCAATTGATTGATGTAACTCGATGTCACTGGTAGTGCACAGCAGCAGAGCCCAAGTTTTGGATGCACACAACTGTGAATTTTTGATCATACTAAATCAAACAAAAACAACTTGATAACAAAGTGTATCCATGATGCATATGGCACATGAGCATTGCTGCAAGGAAGTGTTGGACACCTTTGGGTTGAACTTTAAAAAAATAACTTCGAAACCAGCTGCAGGCTGTTCTTTAATCCAAAAATTAAACTCAGAGTCCTGGACCCAAACCAGATCCAAGTCATCTCACAAAAACAGCTTCCAGCTGTTTGCTTACAGAAAAGCATGACAAAGCTGAGCAATGTCTCCTAAATTTCCAATTCAAACATCCAGACAGAGAAAAGAGAAAAATGAAATCACTGGAAGGCCTAAAAGTCAATCCTAAAGTGTCAATGCTGGTTCCACCATTGTTTTGTCCTTATAGTTCTGTACTTGACATCAAGAAGGTCAAAGGAGATAACTTTGAAAGCATTAAAGAACTAGTGCTGGTCAAGCCCTGTCCATGATGCAAATCTTGGTTGCAGACCTGCATTACGGTCAGTAATCAAGTTTGACAAATTTTCTCCATTCCTGCCAATTAGCTGAGAATAACAATACCCAGCAAAATTCCCAAATGCTGCCCTTTTGTTATCTTCTCCACCAAAGAAACCTTTCCAAGGAAACTGCAAGAATCTTGTTGGTGAGAAGAAGAAGATTTTGTGCTGGTTGAAGAGGCTGACTTCTTCATCCAGATCCTTACATTGGGTATTGGCCAGTCTAACCAGTAGCCTGTGCACTGAGTTGCTGTCACAAGTCTGGAAACAATGAGAAGAAGTCTTGGCCATGATGCTGGGCCAGCACCTACATCAAAGAAGGGAACCACAGAGGGGAAGAAAAAAAATTTACAAAAGATAAGGCACATAAGGAAAAGAGAACAGCCGATAAGAGAGAAGAAGAATGAAGACAAAGTGGGCTTTCAAAGAGCTTCCCCGCTTATGAGAGTCTGGACAGAATCATTTGGAAACTCCAAATCTCTGGAATTCCAAAAAGAAGGTTCTCTTTATTGAGCAAACCTCCAGGGTCCTCTGTAAGAGAAATCTTTAGAGGGAAAGTAGTGTTTATTCTTCAGAAGGTCAAGGATTGTCATGGTTGAAACGGACAATCACACAAGTGATGTTGTCAGCACTTCCTCTGCGAAAGGCTTCACCTGTGAGCTTGTTGGCCGCCTCCTCAGCATCAGGGATGGTTGCTACCATTGACACTGCATCCTGGTTTGATACCACATCCCATAGTCCATCACTGGCCAGAACCAGAAAATCAACTCCCTCCTTAATTGTATCCTCCTGAATCTCAGGGTCTGCGACAACATATTGCTTCAACAGCCGGTCACCAAAGGCACGGGATACTGCAAGAACACCCCCTACTCGCCAAGTGCCAGCCCACATCACAACACCACCAGCATCCTCAATCCTTTGCCGCTCATCAGTTCGATTTGGTTTGTGATCAGTTGACAGAGCAACTGCTTTGCCACCTCTGCATATCACTGCCCTCGAATCACCGACATTGGCAACCAGCAAACGATCCCCCACCAAGACAGCCGTGGAAGCTGTTGATCCTGCATCCCTGCTCTGACTGATCTCCGTTTTCAAATAATCTTGGTCAGTCTGTTTGTAGGCCTCAGCTATGGCTAACTTAGTGTCATCAATAAATTTTGGATGCTTCAACAAGTTATCAAACAGATGTTTCTTCACATATTCCGCCGCCCGTGAACCACCATGTCCATCAAAAACTCCGAATAACCCAATCACCTGACTGTCAACTTTGGAGATCTTGGTATCATGAAAGTCCTCCATGGAAGCCCTTTTCCCCCTCAAGCTTGAAAACCCATAGCTGAACTTCAGATTTTCACTCACCCCTCCCCCACTCACAGGAGCATCATGATTTATGCTGCCATCTTTGGAAGGAGGCAACAAATTCATGGTATCTGTGCTGCTGATCAGATGCAATGATGATGATGTCTAGACTGTACAGTTGAGCTTACACATACATCTCCTATTCTGTATACCTGATACTAGCCCTTTGAGCTAGCAATGCTGGTGCAAAAGCTCTCTCTTTCTCTCTCTCTGGTGGAGGCTTTTGCAGAAGATGTCAAGTATTTGCACTTTGTCACTCCCTTGCACTCACCTTCCCCTCTTTCTTTGCAGTTAGTGCCACACTGATGCACTCTTGTACTCCTTATGCATATCTCCTTGATCTGCTCATAACAAAAACAACAAGTTACTTGCATTACAACTTCAGAAGCAGTCACTGGGATTTTCCAACTCACAAAGAACCCAGCATTCTTGGCATTCAAACATCTGATTTGTCGTCATCTCCTTTGAAGTGGCCATAATACTACCATATTCTGATTGCTTGTTATTCAATGAAGGAACTTCATTTTGCAGTTTTCTGTTGCCTAGGAAGACCTGTGTCGTCCCTGGCTATCATTGCTACAGTAAGTCAGAGAACATAGAAGTGTGTGCTCAAGGAAGATCTCTAATGGGTGTAACCTGCAGATAGGTATCTAGAAAAGCAGATGTGATGAGACTGATCCTAAGAATGTGAAATTACAACAACACACACCTGTTGAGAAAGATCTTCAGATTTTTCAAGTGGCAAATTCTATGCCATGCATCACTCCTCCCAGTGGCAGCATTCTTTGCTCTGGCTCATCCGTCACCCATCCCCTCTCTGTGTTTGCTGTGAGAAGTGGAGTGCATTGAAGAAAACGTTGTTGGGTGGGTGGATGGGGAAAAAAAGGCCCGTTCACTACCCGAGAGCGCCTCCCTCCTACACTTTGGCCCGGACCGCTCTGCAATCAACACAAGAGCATCAAGTATAGAATTTCCTGAATGTGCAACTCTCTCTCTCTCTCTCCATGCATGGTTTTGGAAACAATGTGATGTCAAAGGCTCAAAGATACCTTATCTTCTGTTGCGACAAATGCTGAAGAAAAGAGTTGTTGAAACCTGCGACTGAAGAGGAAAGAAGGAACCCTACTTTCCTCAGAAATGGATCACAAAACCTTCTTGCTGTGGAGCGTAACTAGATAGCAGCAGTTTCTTCAAGAAGAAAGAACACGAAGACAAAGTTCTCTTCACTGATGCAAGAAGAAGGTACAAAATGGGAGGGGGAGGGGTGGAAGCAGAAATTCCGCTTTGACTCCCTCTCGCCCTGTCTGTCTGTCTGTCTGTCTGTCTGGCTTCGCTCTACGGTCGTCACATGGGTCCTTGGCGCTCGATCGCGCGCGCGCGACCGTGATTGTCAGAAAACTTGGGATCTCTGCGGAATTTGCTGCGAGGATTTCTTCTTCGACGCTCCGGGAAAGAGACGAGAAAGGATTTTAGGGTTTCTGGCATGCTGGGTCCCGTTTACATTGCGCTGAGACAAGAAAGATTTTTAGGGTTTTTGGGTATGCTCGGCCCCATTCACATTGCGCTGAGACAAAGAACTTTTAGGGTTTTAGGTAAGCTTCGCCTCGTTCACATTGGGCTGTGACAACCAAACCATTTTAGGGTTTCTGGTATGCTTAGCCCCATTCACATTGGTTTGAGGAAAGAGAGATTTTTAGGGTTTTTGGCATGGATTGGCCCCGTTCACATTGGGCTAACACTGGGAACCATTTCCAGTGGCCAGGCCATTGATGTGGTCTCTAGTCCCCTTTTCTTTGTGAATATATGTGTTTCCTGTTTTTTTGGAACTTTTATTTTCAAATAAATGGCTAAATAATAGGTCGATTAAATTTCCCATGCAATATTTTTACATTTTGATTCTTGTTGACTTTTTTTGGGGGAAAATTTTCACATTTTTTCAATTTTTCCAATTTGGTTTCTACACATTCAAATGAATTTTGTGGAAAAAGTTACCCTAATTTGCAAAATATTGTGATACAATTTCTTAAATTGCCAGATTTCCATCACAAATTATAAAAAGTAACCAAATTATTAAAAAACTAAAATAACTTTTATATTTGGTCTGTGGCCAAATTTGGCTAAATCTTTTAGTTGACAATTTGGCTACATCACAAGATTGGGAAAACACAACACACACACAAATTTACCCTACCTACATTATACATTATATTTGATTTATTTCATTGTAATTGATTTCTAATTAAAAATTTGGGAACCATGAATTTGGTTCAACATGATTAAAGTAAAAGCACCTAAAACCACAAGAATAAGAATATTGAATTAAAAAAAGCTATTTAATTTTTCTACATTCAATTTTCCTTTCAAGATGAGAGGATTTAAAACTCAACACAAGTTTTTTTTTTTCATTTTTTGGGTTTTTTTCCAATTAGTTATGAATATATAAGAAAATGTGACAAACTCCCCCCTTCATGTCAATAGGCTCCCTTGTGAAGGATGAGTGCAACACCTGAAATCTTTTTAAATAATATTTTAATATGATCAAAGAAAGGATCCTAAAAGTCACATGTGTTTAAAATAAGCATAGAAATGAGCTAAATTTGAAAAACATTTGAAATGGGTTAGATTATAATCTTAAAATCAATATAAAATAACTTTCAATTAAAATGTATTGTAATCATGCATCAATAAGCACATTAAAAAAGTTTTGGGATATCGTTTTGAGTGTTGGTTTAAGGTACAATGATAGTATCATAATTCTTTAGGTAAAATCACAATTTTAACCTTGTTTTTAATATAAACAAAGGTTGTAATATTAATAATTTAAAAATATACACAATAATGCTTTTGAAATAAGTTTGTGCATATAATGTCATAGGGATTAGAATTAAGAAAATGAACAATGAAACACATACCTAAGTCTTAATTTAAATATGAAATATGGAAACCAAAATAAATGCACAAGAGGCTTCAAATAAGAACACAAAATGTTCAAAATGAAAGTGCAATTTTTTTGGTTATTGTGATAAATTATGAAAATATAAACATAAAAGGAATGGAATAGGGTTATGAAACAAGATTGCAGTTTAGACTAGTGCTAAAAATATTGAAAATAATGGGGTCCTACTTTTATTTATAGCCCTTTGTCAACCTAATTCAAAAAAGTTTGGATGAAAACTTTCATGTGCTTATTGACCAAGGAAACGTTTTAATAAATTATTTAATTACAAATGAATTACGAGTTAATTAGAAATTAACTATGAATCAATTAAAAATATATTTCAAAAATTTGGGAGTGAACTAAGAATTAAATTTTATTTTATTTATGAATGAATTGAAAATTAATTACAAATTGAACCACGAATTATCTAAAAATGAATTATAAATTAATCATAAGTGAATTACAAGTGAATTATAAATGGATTATGACCTCCATTCATTGTGTGACCATGTTCAATATTGATATTTGTGACATAAAGTGAAGAAAATTAACCTATGTGATCAATGAGATTGTTCTAATTGGTGTTTTAAATTATTTTTAAGAGTAGTTTTTATTGAACTAGTATTTATATATTTTTGGTGGTGCAATTTGAAGTTTGTTGAGTTGTTTTTTCATTCCTTAGGAATAATAAAGTTATCTATAGCATGAACCAAACTTAAGGTTTGGCCAAAAACGTAAGGGGTAGTAGAAATATGCCGTGTGATTTGGCTAAAGGGCAAAAAGACATGACAAAATTAATTTTCCCACAAAAATCCAAGATTGTCACAATTTTTTATTGTGTTTTGTGTATAAGCATTTTGCTTTTTTTGTTTTGTGAAAGTGAGGGATTTGAGTGAAACATTCCCAAAAGGTTCTCACAATTCTCAATTTGTTCCCCCAAGATGTTCCCAATGGCACCACACCTTTTTGATTTGTTTCCATTATATTCCCATCAATTGTCCAAGGGGTTCCCCAAGTGTTCCCCACGACATTCCCATTTGCACCTCAAATTTGTCCCATATTGTTTTGTCACAATTAAATTTCCATATATATAAAGTGTAAAAGGGGTGTCAAAGGGCATATCTATGCTTTCATTTTGGGGAAGGAAGCATATATCTAGCTTCTTTTCATGGGGAATGCCCAAAAGTTTTAGAAAAATTGGTGATGGGCCAATCAA